>Ga0209828_1000052_pt1 | contig 87115 bp, 59 predicted proteins | sample MaitaG_FD_187429 | JGI IMG/M metagenome (GOLD analysis project Ga0209828, IMG submission 187429) | Marine algal microbial communities from Maine, USA - Maine_Asex2 metaG (SPAdes) (version 2) | ecosystem: Host-associated > Algae > Red algae > Unclassified | place: Maine, USA | collected 2015-01-05
GGTACATACCCTTCATAGCTGCCATCCGGAAGAAACGTAGACCCTTGGCCTTCTATGCGCCCCATGCGGGCAATCAAGTGATCGAAAATTATAAGGCCTAAGCTCGTATTATAATTGAGAGAAACGGAAGCATCATCCGCATATCTTAAGACTAATCTAGACTTTGTGTCCGCTCCTTTTTGAAAGATTTCTTTACCGAATATGGGATCTTCTTCTTCTAAGCTTAGAACTTCTGCAATCTTTAAATTTTCAAATTTGTCGAGTTGGTTTTTTCCAAAAAGAATGTAATCTGTTTCATTCACTTTCAAAATATTATAATAAACGGCTCCCAACCAATCTTCTTTGCCTCTGGATTCAAATTCAACATCTTTATAATCGCTTGCTTCTTCTTCTAGAACAAATCCTTTCCCATTTTGCAATTGGAGATATCCAAAGTATGCGAAATTATCTTCATCTTTTTTTAATTCCCAGGTAATAATTCTAAACGCATTATCATCTGGAGCTTGGATAGAAACCCATTTTAGCCATCCCAGACTGTCTTGCGGGTTTTGTTCGACGTATTCATAAAACAAACTGTTGAACTTCTCACCTGCTTTCACCCGATTGGCATCGTCCATCGCATTTAGCATAACGTCACCATAAAAGAAAATTTCTTCTTTGAGCGTAGATTGCGCGTTTCCGAAGTTGGACAGGAAAATAAAAAATAAGAATAAACTAATTTTCGACAAGGCGGCTATTTTAGATATTAAACGATAAATCAATAAAAAGGATTGTTAACAAACTAATAAAGTTAGGTTGTGCAACAGTTGGTAAGTGCTTCATAGTCTGGGCTATCAGAGGCAAATTGATGTATATATTTATCTACAACCTTCCCTTGCCATATCATAAATATGCCTGGCATCTGCATTCCATCACCTACCTGTCTTAGAGAAACAGGAATTCCTTTTGTTGTTACTTTGAACCCTTGTATCCAATTTTTCAGCCCAAAGAGTTGATTAAAATTTCCTTTCGCGAGGTTAAAGGATTGGTATAGATTGCATTCTGGATCCGAGATCTGTTCAGCATCAGACAAGCCGTGCTCTGCAAAATATCCGTGTGCTGTTTCCATGTCAGACATGTGCACAAAGATGGTTCTGATTTTGTAGGCTTCAAAAAGCGGCACTTTATCAGAAATCTCTTTCAGAGCTTCTCTACAGAAAATACATCCGAAATGTCTTAAGAACACCAGCATAATAGGTGACTCTTGTGATAGCTCATAAACGGAATTTCCCTTATTAGTAAGAAAGCCTGAAAGAGATTCTTTTAATTTCATTTATTTGAAATAAATTCAAACGATTTCTAGTCTGTTACGTTAGCTTAAGCTTATCAAATTTTTTGATAACAGCTTGTACCGCTTTGGCAGATTTATGCAAATTCGCTTTTTCGCTTTTGTTTAGCTTAAGTTCTATTACACGTGTAATTCCTCCCTTACCCAATTGAACAGGTACTCCTAAGAACATGTTCTTAAGACCATATTGATTTTTTATGTAAGCTGCACAAGGGAAAATTCTATTTTCATCTCTGATTATAGATTCTACCATTTGCGCTGCTGCTGCACCCGGTGCATACCATGCTGATGTTCCCATAAGCTTCACTAGTTCGCCTCCTCCTTTCTTGGTACGCTCAACGATAGCTTTTAACTTATCTTTTTCGATCATTTCAGTTACTGGAATTCCGGCTACAGTTGTGTATCGCGGTAGTGGCACCATTGAGTCCCCATGTCCTCCCATTAGAACTGCTTGAATATCCTTAGGAGATACTTTCAATTCAGTTGCGAGAAATGCACGGTATCTAGCCGTATCTAAAATACCAGCCATACCTATCACTCTTTTAGGATTTAATTTTGATGCTTTGTACGCCGCATATGTCATTACATCTAAAGGATTGGATACCACGATTATGATCGGGTTCTTAGAATACTTTAAGATGGACTTAGTAACACTTACAACGATCTTAGCATTGATAGAGATTAGGTCATCTCTGCTCATTCCTGGCTTTCTCGGAATTCCTGCAGTAATTACCACGATGTCAGAATTTTTTGTGGCAGTGTACTTATCCGTACCTGTTAATTTTGTGCTGTAGTAATCAATGGGTGCTTGTTGCCAAGAATCCAGTGCTTTTCCTTTGGCCATATCCCCTTTCAGGTCTAATAATACGACTTCATTGACTACATCTTTGTGTGCCAAAACATTGGCAACGGTGGCACCTACATTTCCAGCGCCAACAACGGTAACTTTACTCATATCTGTGAATTATTTAGATTTTGCTTTAAAAATGCAAATGTAGCCAATTTTTATGAGCAAAATATGACGGAATTGTCTTCTATAAGAAGGATTTAAAAAATATTGATTGTAACTTTAGTGTTCAAGAAATTAACAACTATGAAATTGCGAATTGTAACATTAATGATATTGGGTCTTTGCTTCTTTAATTCGGCGTCTGCACAGCATTGGTGTGGGACGGATCATGATAAAGCATTTATGGACAGAGCAGGTGAAATGACTCAGTATTCAAATTCTAATCCTTTGGTTAGAAAAGTAGTAGATAAAAGATATGTTCCTCTAAAATTCCACCTTGTTGCTGATTCTCAAGGCAACGGTAGAATCCCAGAAAGTTTAGTTTACACGCAAGTATGTAGACTTAATGAACAATATGATTCGCTGGGCTTTGTTTTTTATATTGACGGTGGGTTCAACTATCCAGACAATACTGTTATGTATGACCATCAAACTGGAGCGCAGTCCCAATATGCTGGTGCTAGAAATCAGTTTCCAAAATCAGTAAATGTTTTTCTTGTGAATGAAATTAGACTAAATTCTCAAAATCCAGATGACACTGGAACTGCTGGTTATTATAGTGGTGGTTGGGATGGTCTTGTTGTTAGAAAATCAAATTTTGATGAAGACAACAATGTTACATTTGGACATGAATTAGGACATCACTTTTCTTTAGCCCATCCACATGTAGGTTGGGAAGATGATCCTTATGATCCACAAGTATATGGAGAAACTGTAACTGTGTTAACAGTTGGCTCTGTTCAAACTGGTGGTGGGGTTCCAGTTGAACTGATGAACGAAGTAAACTGCGCTACAGCAGGTGACCGTATTTGTGACACACCTCCTGACTATGGGTTTACACAAAATGCCGGTGCAACCTTTACTTGTCACAATCCTTGGGAAGGAATTGTTAAAGATAGAAATGGTGTTTTGATAGTGGCAATACCAAACTCAGTTATGGGATATAATTCGTGTGACATTATAACGTTTACACATGGACAAGCAAATAATATGAGATCCAATTATGATACTAGAGTGAATCAAAATGTAATAAATAGTAGCTACATTCCTGATACTACGGAAATCACCGAATCAATTTCCACGATAGAGCCTACAGCTTTTTCTACTGTTGAGTTTTTCAATGAAGTTCTCTTTTCTTGGAGCCCAGTGGAAGGCGCTCATGGATATAAAGTAGTTTTGTCAGGAACTGCAGAATTTGAATTTGAAACTACTGAACCTGAGATTGTAGTGAATGATCTAGCTCCAGGCGCATCTTACAGTTGGACAGTATACCCAATTAATGAAATAGGTACATGTATAGATGCTCCAGCTACTATTTTATTCTTCACCTCCTCGGATGAAGTATCTAGCACTAACGAAATTGATCTCGTGACAAACTTAAATGTACATCCAAATCCAATTGTTGATCAGAGCTTTACGATCAGTTTTGAATCAGAATCACAATTAGATGCGAGCATCAATGTGTACGATGTTTCAGGAAAAGCTATAATCAGAAACCTACAACAACTAATCCAACAAGGAAATAACAGTATTCCTGTTCAATTAAATAATGCACCTGTAGGCTTATACAACCTGATAATCAATACTTCAGAAGGAATTATATCTGAAAAACTGATTGTAAAGTAGAATAACTAAAACGCAAAGAAATATAAAGAGCCTGCTTGTTTAAAGCGGGCTCTTCTTTTTTGTGGATAAGTATAGACAGGGTTCGGGATTAAGGCATGAAATGCTTACTTTTGAGCTCGAAAAACAACTAAATGAATTTACACGAATATCAAGGCAAAGAATTATTAGCAAAATATGGTGTTGCTATACAGAAAGGTTATATCGCTCATAATCTAGAAGAAGCAAAAGAAGCGTACAAAAAAGTAGGCACAGACTCTGGAAGTCCCGTCGCTATTGTAAAAGCTCAAATTCATGCCGGTGGGCGTGGTAAAGGAGGAGGTGTAAAGCTTGTAAAGAATGAAGCTGAATTAGAAGAAGTGGCTGGTGGTATCTTAGGAATGATGCTCAAGACGCCACAAACTCCAGGAGGTCTTGAAGGTCCTGGAAAACTAGTACGGAAAATACTAGTTGCAGAAGATTCATATGCACCAGATTTTGACGCATGTAAAGAATACTATGTGTCCATCATGATGGACAGAGCCCAAAAGAAAAATGTCATCATTTACTCTACTGAGGGCGGAATGGATATTGAAGAAGTTGCGGAGCATACACCTGAACTTGTGCATAAAGAGCATGTAGATCCGATGCTAGGACTACTCCCCTTCCAATCTAGAAAGATTGCTTTCAATCTTGGTTTGTCAGGAGCTGCATTTAAAGACTTTTCTAAATTCATAGCTAAACTTTACGCTGCATTTGTAGGTTCTGATGCTTCACTCTTTGAAATAAACCCAGTAATCAAAACAGCTGACGATAGAATTATTGCCATCGATTGCAAAGTATCTCTTGACGAGAATGCTCTTTTCAGACATCCTGAACTAGAAGCGCAAAGAGACACGGACGAAGAAGACCCAACAGAAGTAGAAGCCAAAGCTGTAGGACTTAACTTTGTAAACTTAGATGGAAATGTAGGCTGTATGGTGAATGGTGCTGGTCTTGCAATGGCTACTATGGATATCATCAAACTATCAGGTGGTTCTCCAGCTAATTTCTTAGATGTAGGTGGTACAGCAGATGCAGAACGTGTAGAAAAAGCGTTTAGAATCATACTACGTGATGAGAATGTTAAAGCAATACTTATCAATATCTTCGGAGGAATCGTTCGTTGTGATAGAGTTGCGAATGGAGTTGTGGAAGCTTACAAAAACATTGGTGATATCAAAGTTCCCATCATCGTAAGACTTCAAGGTACAAATGCAGATATCGCGAAGAAAATAATTGACGAAAGTGGCTTAGAGGTACACTCCGCTGTACTTTTGAAAGAAGCTGCAGAGTTAGTAGAGAAGTTAGTAGGGTAAATTATATCCACTACTAAAGAAATATAAAGACTCTATCTAAAAATTTAGGTAGGGTCTTTTTTAATAGATGGTATTAAATGTGTCTTCAAGAATCTTACTGTAGATTCTGTGCTCTCCTTGAAACATTTTATAGTTTAGTTTTAGTCCATGCTTGCTAACAACATCTCGGAGTGCAGTTTTGCGGTCTTCGGTGAGATATACGTCATTATCGCCATAGAGCATATACAACTCTTTACTATTCCAAGTCTGAACTTGTTCTGGAGTAAAGATGATATCTTCTGGCACCCAACCAGCGTAATTTATAAACACATCGAATTCGACATTTGCATGATGCAACCAGCGCCATACAGTTGTACCCCCTTGGGAAAAGCCAAAGAGTATAATCTTTGTATCCGATAAAATCTGGTGTTTATATTTAGTGTGAATCGCAGAGAGGAAATTCGAAAAATCTTCAATTTCAGACAATCTATTTTTCTTGGTCATCCAGCTAGCAACGGGTTTTTGACGCATACCTTTCCAATAAAATTTTGATAGCCCTTCCACAGATACCATAAAGTGATCCTTATTTGCCCAAGACATTTTGGACAAAATATTTTCTGCAAGCATCCCGTATCCATGGCACATAATCCATAAGTACTTACACGTCTCAATGCTCTCCCCTTTTGTATAATACTGAGCAGTCTTCGTAACTTTTATATTATGTTCTCTAAATTCCATTAAAAATATTTGACTATCCAGAAACAAGCTAGACTTTGATTTGTTTAACTTGTATTATGGCAAATAAAAACGAATATGTAATTCACCCACAAACTATCATTCTTTATTTAGTTTTAGGAGGTATTACTATGTTGTTTTTGGGCTTCACTGTTGCCTATATGTACAATAGAGTCCAATTTGGTTTACAGTCAGTGGCTCTTCCAAATCTATTCTATTTTAATACGCTTATCCTTATCTTATGCAGCTTTTTGTTCACTAAAACCAAGCGTGCTTATTTAGATGATGACACCGCACTTTATCAAAAGCTACTATGGGCTACGCTTGCATGCACCCTCCTATTTTTGCTTTTGCAGGTCTTAGCATGGCTTCAATTAAAAGCGATGAACTCGCATCTTATTGAAGGTAATATGACAACCTATCTATATGCACTATCCGGTTTACATTTTGCCCACGTAATTGCAGGTATTCCATTTTTATGCCGTTTCCTGTATGTTGCCCATTTTAGGATGAAAGAACCCGTGAGTGTGCTTGTGTATTTTGCAGATCCATATAAAAAGCGTTCCCTTGATCTTTTGAGCACTTACTGGCACTATCTGGACCTTTTATGGATATTCTTAGTCTTATTCTTCCTATTAAACTACCTCATCTAAGTACAGATGCACTTAGATAGTAAAGAAAATCATAATATGTAATTGTCTCCTTTGATTTTATTCATTAGAAACGATACCTTTGCTATCAATTAGAACATTTTTCTTTAAAATTATAGCTATGAAAAAGTGTATTCAGGTTTTCCTCTTTTCCTTTTTTACCATTTTATTCGCTGGATGTGGGGCGGATAAAGGCCTCACTGTTAAAGGAACAATTGAGGACGCTCCCAATATGAATATCTATTTTGATAAAACAGGTGCAGATAAAACGACACAATCTTTGGAAAGTGTCCAATCTGGATCTGATGGAAGTTTTAAATTTAACTTCCCCGAAGGCGTTGCGGGAGGAACTTATCGAGTGAGAGTGGGTGCGCGTTCCGCTGAGATCATCTTACTGGGTGGAGAAAAGGAAATTACAATAAATGGAAAATTAGATGACCTAAAAACTTACAACTATAACGTAACAGGATCAGAGACAAGTGAACAATTCTCCAAAATACTTCAACAGTATAACAGTGGTGAAATAAATAAACTACAACTCCAGACTATGATCACAAATGATTTGGATCCTCTAGTTGCTATGCCACTTGCCATAAAGATTTACCAAAACAGTCCTGAGTACGCAAGCTTACATAGAATTATTTGTACCCGTTTATCTGACAAATATCCAGACCTTGACTGCACACAAACATATGAAGCTCTAGTGCAACAGCTAGAAGCACAGAATAAAAGAAATGCAAGAAACAAGTACAATGTGGAAGTAGGCCAAATGGCTCCTGAAATCGCGCTTCCAGGATTAGACGGAAAAACCCGCAAACTTTCTGACCTAAAAGGAGAGATAGTCCTCATTGACTTTTGGGCCAGCTGGTGTGGACCTTGCAGAAAGGCAAATCCACATGTCGTAAGCGTCTATCAAAAATACAAAGACCAAGGCTTTACTGTGTATTCTTTATCATTGGATGGTATGGATAAAAGAACAAAGGATAGATATAACGGTGACCAAAAGAAGATTGATGCCAAGTTGAGAGAATCCAAAAAACGATGGAAAAACGCTATTGAGAAAGATAATCTTGTTTGGGATCACCATGTTTCATCTTTAGAAAAGTGGGATACTCCTGCAACGAAGGCGTATGGTGTACGTAGTATTCCGTCTACATTTTTAGTAGATAGAGATGGAAAGATCGCGGCATTGAATCCTAGAAATACATTGGAGCAGGAGTTGTTGAAGTTGCTTTAGCTCGCGGTGCTCGCTCTAGATCGTTCGCCGATGGCTCACTGGTAGATCGCTTACTGCGTGCGCTGCTAGATCGCTCATTGCATTCGCTGGTAGATCGTTCGCGGTGCTCACTGGTAGATTTCTGCTTTCTTAAGCGAAGGGGTTAATGTAACCAGGAAAGGGGGCTGTGTAGATCTCGCCGATGGCTCACTTTTAGATTCTGCTTTCTTATGCGATGGGGTTAATGTAACCAGGGCATAATCGAATTTCTTTTTCTTTCCGAATTGCTTAAAGGATTAAGTGATTTTATTTCATGGATGTATTAAGATTTCTCTGCTCGCTTTCGCTCTTTCGAAATGAAAAAAAAGGGGGGTTACATAACTAACGGTGAACGCTCATCAGCGACAGCGACCAACACATCTAACAGCGAGTGCAACGAGCGATCTAACAGTGAGCGTCAGCGAACGATCTAACAGCGAGTGCAACGAGCGATCTAACAGTGAGCGTCAGCGAACGATCTAACAGCGAGCACCGCGAGCGATCTAACAGTGAGCGTCAGCGAACGATCTAACAGCGAGCAAAGCGAGCGATCTAACAGCGAGTGCAACGAGCGATCTAACAGTGAGCGTCAGCGAACGATCTAACAGCGAGCACCGCGAGCGATCTAACAGCGAGCAAAGCGAGCGATCTAACAGTGAGCGTCAGCGAACGATCTAACAGCGAGTGCAACGAGCGATCTAACAGTGAGCGTCAGCGAACGATCTAACAGTGAGCGTCAGCGAACGATCTAACAGCGAGCAAAGCGAGCGATCTAACAGCGAGCAAAGCGAGCGATCTAACAGCGAGTGCAACGAGCGATCTAACAGCGAGCACCGCGAACGATCTAACAGCGAGCACCGCGAGCGATCTAACAGCGAGCACCGCGAGCGATCTAACAGCGAGCGATCTAAAGCGAGCGCCCCGTCATAATCGCAGAAACTATACCGCAGGCAACTGCCGCATTTAAAGACTCAGCTCCTCCGAGCTTTGGGATTGAAAGTATTTGTGTTGTTTTTCCCTTAATGCTATCCCCGATTCCGCGGCCTTCATTTCCGATAATTATCGTACCTGGAGTAAATGAAGTCGCCTGAAAGATGTTGTCTCCGTCCATTGCTGTGCCATAGTAGTTTTGGTTTGGTAAGATTGTGTAAAGGCTATCAAAATCTGAGGTAACCATAGAAACTCTTAGAAAACTGCCCATAGAAGCCTGAACAACCTTTGGATTATAAAAATCAGCGGAAGAACGAGAACGAATAACGCTTTTTATACCAAACCAGTCAGCTATACGAATAATACTACCTAAGTTCCCTGGATCTTGCACATCGTCTAAAAATATGGAGAATTGATCCTTAATTAACTGGATATTAATACTTTCTGAGTTTTTATTAGCAACTATTAAGATTTCAATACCTGATCTTTGATTAGATAACGCCATCAGTTCCTTTTCTGGGATTCGGATGAGTTTGTCCCAATCAAGAGTTATATCTTTAGCTTTATTATCTATCCAACTTTGCGTAGCAAGTATATATTCTATATCAAAATTTGAATTTGAAATTATCTCAGAACATATTTTATCGCCCTCAGCAAGAAATTTGCCGTAGTTTTTGCGAAATTTCGGAATATTTAATGAGCGCACATATTTTTGAAGAGATGATGACCACTCTCGCATGGTGTAATTGCCATTTAGTTTTGGAAAATAACTTAATATCACAAGATACATGAGAGTAGGCTATTTGCTAATATTATCAATTGTATTTCTGTCTTCGTGCGGAACTTCAAAATATCTGCAAGATGACCAGACGCTGCTCACCCGAAATGAGATTATTTATTCTAAGGAAAGTGAAGTTGATGATAAAACGGCACTTAATCTAGAATTAACCAGTCTCATGGTCCAAAAGCCTAATACAAACTTCTTTTTAATTTTCCCTAGAGAATGGTATTACTTCAGACATGCAAGCCCAGGGGATACTAGCTGGTATAATAACTGGATCAGAGAAGGATTCGGAGAACCACCTGTATTTTATTCTGAGACAGACGCGCAACGATCTTCTGATGATATTCAAAAATTTCTAAGAAACATAAAAGGCTATTTCAATGCAGAGGTTGATTACAAAGCAAATAGCACTGATCATAGAACAGTCGTAGATTATTTTGTAGACACAGGTAAACGGTATAAAATAAACTCTATCCACTACATAGGATCAGACGATGATGTATTGGATGTGATTGAAGAAATAAAATCGGAGTCTTTTCTAAAAAAAGGGATGCCCGTCAACGCGTATGACTTTGACCTAGAGAAAAATCGTATCGTCAGAGAACTGCAAAATAGAGGTTACGTTAATTTTGTGGACAAGTACCTTGAAGTCAAAGGCGATAGTAGTAACATGAATTATGGGATCGACTTTTTTATTGATGTTAGAAATCCCACAAAATCAGATTTTCATCAAAAGTACGTCATCGATAAAATCAATATTTTTACGGATTTCAAAAATGGCCAAGATACTACAACCTTAGAAACTGAATATTACGAGCAAAAGAACTACAAGCGTCTAGGCGAAAATTTCATCATTAAGCCAAGCGCTATTGATGATGTAATTTTTATGAACAAGGGGGATTTATATTCACGTGACAATAGATATAAAACACTCAGAAAACTATCTAACTTAGGAACCTATAAATTTGTGAATGTTGCTCCATACGCTATTCCGGGACAAGACTCCTTAATTAACTACAATATATTCCTGACCCCTTACGAAAACAAATGGATTGCCGATTCAGGATTGGATATCTTTTATTCTACGCTAAATGCAACAGCAAGACAACTCATTGGCTTTTCGGTGGGAGGAGCTTTACAAAATAGAAATACATTTGGTGGAGCCGAAAAGAACAGCTTATCCGCAGAATTAGGTCTTGAATTTCAGCTATTTCCTGACAATGTAAACCGACCTATCCGAACGAATACAGTAAATATTAGTGTTCAAGAAAATTTGGAAATACCAAGATTCAGAGATTGGCTGGGTTCGACAACTCTACTCAATAAATTTGGCATTCTGAGTGATGGGGTATATCAAAATGTAAAAGAAGAAACAACAACTCAAATTGGATTAGGATACAACTTCCAAAAAATAATTGAACTATATGATATCTCCCGATTCAACTTTAGTTACGGATTTCAATACAAACCAAACAAACAGAACCAATTAGATATACGACAAATCGGTTTAGATTATTTAATCTTTAATACCACTGAGCGATTTGATACACTTGTTTTAGATAAAAATCCATTGCTCAAAAAGAGCTTCGAAGATGTTCTCATTACAGGTCTTCTTTTTAGAGAAATTTCATATTTAAAAGAGTCTAACCCGAGTGTTGCAAAAAGAGATTCATGGGCATTATACACCACTGCCGAAGTCTCAGGATTAGAGGCAATGATTGCCAATAGTGCACGTAATCTACTTGCGGATACAAAGGCACCCTTCAAAATTGGGAATGTCGACTTTGCTAATTTTCTCAAATTACAACTAGACGGTAGATATTATAAAGGCATTAACCAAGGGTCTACCCTTGCTTTCAGATTGTTTACAGGAATTGTACTCCCCTATTATGACGATGAAGTAAATCCATTCATATCTCAGTTTTTTGTGGGAGGTCCCAATAGTATAAGGGCATGGCAATCTAGAGAATTAGGACCAGGTGCTTACTTGGAACCCCAGAACTCTGTCGCTTTTTTCCAAACAGGTGACATCAAATTAGAATTCAATCTTGAATACCGTTTTGATATTTTCTGGATTATTGAAGGGGCATTTTTCTTGGATGGAGGGAATGTATGGACGCTTACAGAAGATGCCCAAAGGGTAGGTTCACAGTTCGGATCAGGGTTTTTGGGAGATATGGCGTTAGGTACTGGCTGGGGAATACGATGGGATTTGACCTATTTCCACATACGAGCAGATTTCGGCTATAAACTCAGGACACCCTATATAAATGATAGCGGAGGAAATTGGAATTTCAAATACGTGGGATTTGGAAATGCAAACTTTGCAGTCAATTATCCGTTCTAGATAATCTTTTACTTAAACAGTGTTGCACGTCCATATTTGGAGCAAATTGGACATACTCTTGGATCGTGCCCACGTGCAGGACAATGCTCTCTACCAAAAATTATAATTTGTAAATGGAGTTTATTCCAACTTGCTTTAGGAAAGAGTTTCTTCAAATCTTTTTCTGTTTTCTCCACATTTTTGCCTGTGCTTAACTTCCACCTAAACGCTAATCGATGAATATGTGTATCCACTGGAAATGCTGGTATTCCAAAAGCCTGCGCCATGACAACTGAAGCTGTTTTATGGCCAACACCAGGCAGCTCCTCTAGCTCTTCAAAGCTTTTCGGCACTTCGCCATTATATTTATCTACTAGGATCTGTGAAAGCCCCGAAATTGCCTTTGATTTTCGGGGAGACAGTCCACAGGGCCTAATAATCGCCCGTATTGTATCCACATCCTGCTTCACCATATCGTATGGATTATCCGCTAATGCAAACAGTGTTGGTGTGGTCTTGTTGACCCGTGCGTCCGTACATTGTGCTGACAATAAAACGGCTATTAATAGCGTGTATGGATCCTTATGTTCTAGGAAACCTGGAAGCACAGGATAATACTGCTCCAAAATCTTCGCTATGTCGTCAGCAACTTCTTGTTTTTTCATAATTCCTGAAGAAATCCTAACGTATCCACATTATCAGCATAGTCCAAAAATGCTGGACTCTGCGCTTTGCCAAAAGGAAATGTTTTTGCATTCTCTAAGTTCAAATGCGATACAACACATTGGATGTTATTTGTATTCTCTTTAAGAAAGGTTTCTACTTCATCGATAGCATCATAGAATTGGTAATGCAAACATGCAATACGGGAAGAAAGTGATTTCTGTTCTCGCATAACTAGAAAATCACTTATTAAATGCGCCTCCTGATTCAACAAATAAATGGCGCCATTATAATCTAGATTATTCTTGTACTTATTGTGATACGCTATTTCACTAAATTGCTCAAAGCTGCTCATCAAATCCTCTAGCTTGTAACCGCGTGGAACAAAGATCATAGATACGTTTCTACATCCTAATCCAAAATATGAAAAAATATCCTTCCCAAATTCCGTTAACTCCTCTTTTGATTCCTTGCCAGACAAGACTGCTAAGGCGTTTCTGTTTTTTCTTATAATATTTGGATGCTTAGAGAAATAGTATTCAAAATATCTGCTTGTATTATTACTCCCTGTTGCAATTACTGCATAAAAGTTTTCTAACCTAGAGACTATTTCAAAGTATGTAGAAGCAGATGGATATTTCTTCACAATAATATCTATGCAATGCGGTATTAAGACCTCATCTTTTTCAGAAAGCTTAATAACGGCGGTATGCCCTGCTAAAAAGCAGGCAATAATATCATGAATGCCCACTAAGGGAATATTCCCAGCGGCAACGACTCCTACTCGCTTAGCATCTTCCCTATCAAGTTTGTCATAATGAGAAGCCACTTCAGAAAGTGTATCAGCATCTAAGTAATTCTCAGCTATTGCTTGTATAGATTGTTCACAATTCTCTTGTGTAAACCAAGGATTTTTGTGTTTCGCTTGATTGATGATAGCATCCCATTCACCCCCATCTATCTTCATTGCCTCGCCTAAATAGACGAGTGCTTCTATACGGTCTTGCAATCTCATAACTCGTTTCTCTTCCGTGTACTCAAATAATTACGCCATCTAGATAAAGTCGCTTGAAAATCCTCTGGTAACTCTGAATCAAAGCTCATTTTTTCATTTGTATGAGGGTGTATAAACGCCAATGTTTTCGCATGTAATGCTTGTCGAGGCATTACCTTAAATGTATTATGTACAAATTGTTTGTATTTACTAAATACAGTTCCTTTTACAATCTTATCACCTCCATATTTTGCATCATTAAAAATAGGATGATGTAGGGATTGCATATGCACCCGTATCTGATGCGTGCGTCCTGTCTCCAATTTACATTCTATTAATGACACATAGTACATATTCTCAATCAGACTATAATGTGTCGTTGCATCTTTTCCTTCTTCATTATCAGGGAATACATGCTGTCTATTCCTGAAGCGCGGATGTCTTCCAATATTAGCATGTATTGTATGATCGCCTGCATCTACATCTCCCCAAACAAGTGCTTGATAGGTGCGTTCAATACTGTGGTCAAAAAATTGCTTGCCCAAATGCGTCATCGCAAACTCTTCTTTTGCAATCACCAAAAGCCCTGAAGTATCTTTGTCTATTCTATGCACAAGTCCTGGCCGATTTAAAGGATTACCAGCCATCACAGGAATATCTTTTTTATCTAGATAAAACTTCAACGCATTTACTAAGGTACCTGATCTATTTCCGATACCCGGATGTACTACCATACCAGCTGGCTTATGGATCACCATTAGATGTTCGTCCTCATAACGAATATCCAACGGAATATCCTCCGCTATGAGCTCCTCCGATTTGCTTGTATCTTTAGGTATAACCAGAAGGATTTTGTCCATTGGTCTTACCTTATAATTTGGTTTTACTTGTTTACCATTCACAGTGATTGCTCCCGCTCTGAGTGAATTTTGCACGCGTGTTCGTGACACATTCGCAACGCGATCCATTAAAAATTTATCAATCCGCAACAGTTCTTGCTTAGGATCAGCAACTATCTCTCTTTCTATGTAGAGTGAATCATCTTCTGCCTTTTCTTCTTCGTTATTTTCATTCATAGTTTAAAACATTACTACAAAACCTAATTGAAATCTAAATACATCCGTAGTAGAACTTTCTGTCATAAAATAGTCTAGTGGATTGTCACTCTGAATTGTGTCCGTGTCATCTCCTTTTACAATATATCTCGAAATGAATCCCGGGTGAAAAATAATTTTAGTATTCACACCATAAATACCTCTTATAGTTGTGTGTACGCCCGCCCCTACTCCATACGCTAAGGAAGTATCCCAACTATTTACGTTAAAACTACTTGTATTGGAGCTGAGCGTTGATGTACTCGTATATGAATACATCACCCTAGGACCTATCATCGCTTCAAAAAATGGTTCTACGGGTCCAAGGTAGAAATCTGTATAATACCGCAGCACAAAATCCAAGCCCATTATTAATGAAATCGCCTGATCATTCACTTCTTCGAAGGTAAGATTATCCACATAGTTTGTGGTATGGCTTCCTAAATAGCTTAGATACGTACTACCTCCCCAGAAAATAGGACCATTTAACTTCCTTTCGCGTAAAACACTTAGCGAAAACCCCGCTAGTCCGCCTCGTGCATTCCGACCAAATGCATTTACTGGATTCATACCTTCTAAATTTGCTTCAAACAACCATAGTTTTCTGTCTTCATATTCTTCTTCATCATAATCATCTTGAGAAAAAATAAGCAGCGGAAGGCTTAGAAAAATAATAGATAAAAGTAATTTCATGTCGTACAAATATATTCTGCAAAGTTCATCAAATTGACCAAATTAACGTAACATATGACTAAAATATCCTTCAGTTCTGTGTGTGCACATGAAATTAAAGATAATAGAAGCACGAAACCGCATATACTCCCCATCTACGCTACGTCCTCCTTTGAATTTGAGAATTTACAAGAAGGCATAGACATCTTCACAGGTGAGAAACAGGGGCATGTTTATAGCCGTTATGGCAATCCTACAATTGATACGGTGGCAAAAAAGATGGGAGCATTAGAAAATTATGGTCTTGGAGGAGAAGCGCAAGCGTTTCTTTGCAGTACGGGAATGGCAGCGATTCACACCACGCTTCTTGCTGTTGCGAAGAAAGGAGATAAAATACTCACTCAGGGAAATCTGTATGGCGGAACAACGGAATTATTTAACAAAGTGTTTTCCCATATCGGTGTAGAGCCAATATTCACAAATCTCCAGTCAATTGATTCTATAAAAGAGGCTTTAAAAAAACATCCAGAAATCCGATTGCTGTATTGTGAGACGCCTGCAAATCCTACCTTAGCATGTATAGATCTAGAAGCTGTTGGTAAGATATGTGAGGAGCACAATCTTACGAGTATTATTGACAATACATTTGCAACGCCTTATCTGCAACAGCCGTTAAAATATGGTATAGATATTATCCTTCACTCCACTACTAAATACTTGAATGGACACGGAAATTCGATTTCTGGTTCCATCGTATGCAAAAATGAAGAGCTGAGTAAAACCATTTGGAATGTGTTGAAATTGACTGGAGGAACTTGCAATGCCTTTGATGCGTGGTTGTTAAATAATGGAGTAAAAACATTACCTCTTCGTATGGATAAACACTGTGCAAATGCATTACATATTGCAAATCATTTAGAAACACACAATAAAGTCATTAAGGTAAACTACCCAGGACTGGAGTCCCACGAAAGTTATAATATTGCCAGCAAACAAATGTCGCAGTACGGTGGTATGATGAGCATTGAAGTAGATGGCGGAATAGAAGCTGGAAAAACGGTAATGAACAACTTAAAATTCTGTACTCTTGCACCTACTCTAGGTGATATAGACACATTAATACTACATCCCGCGAGTATGTCACACCTCAAGGTACCTAAAGAAATGAGAGAGCGGAATGGTATAACAGATGGGCTTATTCGTATTTCTGTTGGCATCGAGGATGTAGCAGATATAATAATGGATATTGAACAAGCACTAGAGAAGGTTTAGTATGCGGGTAGCAAAGATACAAGAGATAAAAGAACAGTGGAAGCAAGATATGGCTGCTCAGAATGAGTTTTCCGAGTATTACAAGTATGATTGCTTAGATAATTACAATACGTTTTGGGACTTAGAAGAGTTAGATTTTGGCAGCATGTACGAGAAAAGTTTTGCTGGGAAAATATCGCATGCGCTTTGGGATGGAAGCCATTACTCTCCCCGCTCCGTGATGCTTCAGTTTATAGCACAACAAAAAGAAATTGTAAGGTCTTGTTTTCGCGATTTATTTATGGATCACAATGACCTAGGGTTACGGGTAAAACGTTTCTTAGATCACTGTGACCAGATGCTTGCAGATTTACAACGTAAGGATAACAAATTTAGCACGCACTATCATGATTTAAGAATGGTCACTACTTATCTAGCGTTTGAGTATCCAGAAAAATATTGCATCATTGAACCCATTGCGTATATAAAGATGTTAAACGCCTTAGAGATGAAGAATCTGCCACAGGCATTTGAGTCAGAACGTCTTATTAAACTGTCACAGACAGTTTACAACATTATATCTAAGGACGAGGAACTCATAAACATACACACTGTGCTGAGCAAAGGGAAAGATCCCAGAGGCGTTTTTATGATGCATGATTTTACTTTGTTTGCAAATACCCTATAATGAAAAAAATTACATTAATTTCTGACACGCATAGCTACTATGGAGAGGATGTATTAGAGCATTGCAGAGATGCAGACGAGATTTGGCACGGCGGTGATTTTGGAACGATGGATGTCATCGAGGCTCTTGAAGAAATAGCGCCTTTACGCGGGGTCTATGGAAATATTGATTCTAAAAATATACGTGCAGCCATGCCTTTAAATTTAGAGTTTGAATGTGAAGGCGTTCGTGTTTTTATGACACATATCGGCGGCTATCCGGGCAGATATACCAAGCGTGTGCGTATGTTATTGGAAGAGAAAAAACCGGATGTTTATATCTGTGGGCATTCGCACATTCTAAAAGTGATGCCTGACAAAAAATTGGACTTGTTGCATATCAATCCAGGTGCGTGTGGGCATATTGGTTTTCATAAGTTCAGGACCATAGTTAAGTTTGAAGCAGACAACGGAAAATTAGTAAATATGAATGCTGTGGAGTTAGGACTTAGAGGGGCAATAACTAGGGATTAAAGAAAAATTAATGATAGGCAATTTATAACGAAAGAGAACACCATAATGAGGTGGAAGTCTACAATGGACAATAGACGATGTAGAAATACAGGTGAAGGATTGTTTATTGTGTAGAAAGGAAGAGGAAAGAAGGATTTTTTAAGTAAGTCTTCTAATATTCTCATTTAGATTATTAGGACGTGCCCCTCGTCCCTCGGGTCGCTGTCTTCCATACGCGTTGTTCACTCGGCCCTAACGGGCTGGCCACTAGTGGCCATATTGCAGGTAGCTCACGCAGAAAATTGACAGCCATCTATTAGAAATGATATTGTAGAAGGAAAATCTAGAATTTTTAGGGTATTGAACTGCAATTCCACAACTATCATAGAATGATTGATCCACTCAAAAGTACCATATCCAGATCTAGGTTATCTTTCTCTCACATATTTATCACCCGTAAAAAAATAGATATTTTGATCTTCCATTCACTCTTTATAACCCTGGAAGTAGGGTCTGGAAAGACTGATAAGTAGGTTTCATTTATATTTTACCATATACAGAAGATTCTTCTTTGCTTCAGTTAAGCTTATTAACGTTTGCTATACAGATCGCCTAGCATATACTGAGAATAGCGAGCAAAATTTGTTTTTACCCTTTTAATTTTTCATAATTTTACTTGTGAAAACCCCTTCATCTTTAGTGACTTTTACAAAATAAATTCCACTTGGTAAGTCAGTAAGTTCAATTGAATTTACTTTTTTAAACGTACGGGTCAATTGGCTTTTTGAATCAAAAACTTCAACTTTAGAATGGATAACATTTTGGGGTAAATACAATATGTTATTCGTTGGGTTTGGAAAAACTTTGAAATTACTTTTTGAAGTTTCAGCAAGACTAGAAGTCACAAAAGTACCATTCTGGCAGCTCGCAATATCATAGAAGTTATTATTGGGAAAGAAGATACCAGTACCAAACTCAGCAATACTTCCATTGATATAAACGGGTCTGATAAAGTTTCCCCTTGCTACGTATAGAGTATCATTTAGAAAAAAGGAACCGTATGCCCCTTGCGTATCAAAGGAAGTATCATAAGATGTTACCATTCCCTCATTGTTATATACATAGATTTTGTTAGAATGAAAGATTGAATCTTCCACAAAAGTCCAAGCTTGACCAAGTGTATCAACCGCAACGTCAGCTACACCAAAATTATTAGGTGACAGGTAATCGAGGGTTGATAAAATTTCTCCATCGAAATGGTAAAGCACCCTGTTACGAGAGATTCCTGCTGTAGAATCATAAACTGCTTCTAAGAAATACTGATCTTCTTTATATCCTCCATTGTTAGTAACTGCAGCCTCTGCGGGTATATCTACCCAACCTTCAAAACTATCGTAATAAATTATACCTGTACTTGGATTTTTACCACTGTAAAAGCTTGGAAATTCTGAATCTCCACAAAACGCCAAGCTAATGCCTCCTCCTTGTAATATTAAATCACCTCCACTTATAAAATTTCCATTAAAATTCCATTGTCGAATATCTCCATCAATATTTATTGTAAAAAAATCCGTGCTGCAATCAAAGTTGAAATCCTCTAAATTAAATTGAATTTCGCTTTTACTGTCTTCATTAAATGTGGTATAATCGCCTGTCAAGGGATTAATGGATTCCTTACTGGACGATAAAGCCTCGTTGAATTGTGATACTTGGCAATATGTTTTGGCACATGATAGTATAAGGAACAAGATTAGCAATGCGTTTTTCATTTTCTATTTTCCAATAATTTAAATGCCATATTTTCAAGCTTATTGGCTTTTATACTAATGCACAACTTATAGCTTAAAAGTGGAGAAAATTAATAAAGATTTAATTACACTAGATGCCTATTTTTTAATATTGTATTTAAAGCTACACATATTAAAATTAACCATTACCATATTCGATGCGATTTAGCGTAATGACATCTTTTAAGATGTATGTTTAAAAACGATAGGCCTAATACTCAATGCAGAAACGCGTGAGGTGCCTGGAATATGCCCGCAGGGCAGTCCCAGAGGGACCGTACGTATGTAAAGTATGGAAGGGACCGACCTGAAATAATTGACAAATTAAAAATTTACAAGTGACTATGTTACCTGTCAAAAAGATCGTCCATAAGTTTTTCTGATAAAGGGCACGCCCTGATTATTATATTTCTGATAATACATGATCGTGTAAAATAATTACAAATAGCTTACTTAAGCCAAGTTGCATACGAGACCAGGCGATGACGTGTCTTCATTGCAGAATTACAATAGATGTATTGCCTACAACCATCTTTTTTTTCTAAACCACCAGAACATTCCTATCGTTATAATAATCATCACCCCCCAGAGAACAAAATATCCATTGGGATGCTTCAATTCTGGTATGACTTCGAAATTCATCCCGTACAAACCGGTAAGAAAAGACAAGGGAACAAAGATCGCAGTTACGATTGTTAAGACTTGCATAATCTTATTCATCTTGAGACTGATTTCAGATATGTATAAATCTTGAAGACCGCCAAGAATATCTCTTAAAGTATCTACGTTTTCTACAATTTGAATGGTATGGTCATAGACATCTCTAAGAAAAACTTCTGTACGTGGGTCTACTAATTCAGATTCTGTTCGGATAAATTGATTCAGTGCTTCTCTGAGCGGCACAACTGATTTTCTGATTTTTATAATATTGACCTTTGTCGCGTGGATCTCTCCTTTGTTGATAGAATCTACATTATTACTAATTGTATTTTCAATGTCTTCCAATTCTGCTTCAATATTATCAATTACATTAAAATATCTATCCACAATAACATCAATAACTGCATAGGTGAGGTAGTCTGCACCTCTTTGCCGTATACGGCCCTTGCTTGTAACTATTCTATCTCTTAGCATTTTGAAGAAATCATCTTCCAGCTCTTGAAACGTTAGTACAAAACCATGACCAAAGAAGAGTGAGAATGATTGTTGTTCTACTTCATTCTTGGCGGCATTATATTCAAATGATTTAAAAGATATAAAGTGTCCATTGTTAAATTCCACGTGGGACGGCCGCTTGTGTACATCCAAGACGTCTTCCATTGCTAGTGCATGTACTCCAAAGTTATCGGCAATTTGCTGAATAAGATTGATATCGTGCAGACCTCTAATGTCATACCATTGGACCATTTTGTCATTTGATTGGTGTATGGGTAAATTTTTTACCTGGTCATACGTTTCTAGATGGTAGTCCTTCTCGGAATATTCAAGGTAGGTGATTTTTACATCCACATGTGTTTCCTCTCCTGTGTATATAAGTGTCCCTGGCGGAACTCCTAATTTTCTTTTCTTCTTCATACCTAATGTTTTACATATTTACCTATGAACGTGTTGTTTGAAATGTAAATATTTGCTGCATGTGCACTGGACAAGGGGACTTGATTTACCTTGTTTTTATCGTTATATAAAGATAGAATATATTTTACAGTTCTTCGATAATCTCATTTGAAAGACGCTTTATCAAGTGCTATAAATTACAAACTAGTGATCTTGGGCCTTTAATCATTTACCAAGTTTTGGGTAACAGGGGAGTAATTAGCAATGGTGTTTAATAACAAATAAAAAATGCCAGATGAAAAATCATCCGGCACCATAATTACAACTAGAACACCTTATTTCTTATTCAACCAAGATCATTTTCTTAGTCAAAATTTTATTTCCTGACTGCAATGAGTACATGTAGACACCTACATTCAATTGCATACTGTTTTTGTTTAATTCTATGTTGTTAATTCCTGCTTGCGCTTCAATAACAGCTGTGTGTATTACTTTTCCTGACATATCCATGATTTGGAAGTTCAATTTTTCCTCTTTATCATTATAGAAGTCAACAATTGTGTTAGACTGGAATGGATTTGGCTTATTCTGTCCTAAAACTAATCCAGTTTCTTTGTTCAACTCTTTACCACGCACATCTAGTTCTAAAGCAAACTTCTCATAACCATCTGCATAATATTCTGAAGCAAGATTTTTTCCTAAAGCGATAGCGTCTGACAACCATGCGTCTTGTGTTGCTGTAAATGTCAAAAGTATAGCCTCAGCTTTCATTAATTGTTCATTACTCCAGCTAATTCTTAGATTTCCATTAGCACTGATCGCCCAGTTTGTCTGGTTAAAACCTGCAAGCTGAGAATGTACATCTGCTAAAGCAATCTTAGCATTGTCAAGCTCTACTTCTAACTGTAGACCGTAGATATCTGCGTCCTCTATGGCAAGCGTCAACTCTACTGTCTCTCCTGCTACTAATGCTTGATCTGCAATTGACATAGTGCTTACAGACCTGCTGTCTACTTCTATATTTTGCAGGTTAAGTTGCGCACTTTGGTTCACATCACCTACTTTAATCCCTCTAAAATCTGCATGCATTTGATTCATCAAGAGCGCATTTATTTCAATGTTTTCAGGATATCCCCAAGGTTGTAAAGGAAAGTCAAATTCGTGCTGAGCAGGAATAAATCTCCATGAACCTGACGAAGGTAACTCTTCATAGATACCTAGAATCAGCTTTCTTAATTCTACAATATCAATCGCAGTAATGTTATCTGATTTATTTACATCTGCCGCGATAATTTTTTCAGGAGTATCTAAACTTTGTAATCCTAGCACATGCTTTTGGATTAACACAAGGTCCAATGTAGATACACCATTTAAATAATCATCGTTCTTAACTGGCTGAATCATATACTCATTGTAGTACAATAGATCACTAAATGCATAATCTCCATTTGTAGATGTCATTTCCATGTTGTCTTCTAACATGGTCATATCATGTAGTTCTACTTCTAAGTTTTCAAACTGCTCCTCATCCGCAGAAGTAATATTCCCTTCGATTCTTCCTTGTGCTCCTAATAAATCTAAACATACGTCTTGGTTGTCTTGAAGTATAAGAGTAACAGTACAGAAATCAGAAAGACCTTCGTTGTCAATTACGTACATAGTGAGTTCTATTTCTTGAGCAATGCCGTTTTCTAAATCGTCACAATCGAATGTCATATTTTGCTGTGTCCCAGCAATATTAAATGAGAATATTAAATCTGCGTCAGGACTACAGTTGTCATAACTTTTGAAATTAAAGTCACTTGCCCACACCTCTGCTGTACCATCTGACCCTATCCCCCACACTACCTCTGTCAAACACACAGGTGTAGGAGCAATATTATCGTTGATAGTAACAAAGAAAGAACAAGAATTTGAGTTATCACACTCGTCGATAGCATCAAAGTAAACTTTATGTCTACCTGTAGGCCATGTATCTTGAATATGTACTCCTAATCCGGTATCGTTAAACGTTCCGTCATCATTAAAGTCTACTCTCCAACTCACGGACAATAGATTTGCAGGCGTACAATCATCTTCTACTGTCACCCATAGGTCTACGTCTCCTTCACATTCTCCCGTAGGATCAAATGTGTATGAAGAACAACCCGAAATTGTAGGTGCAATGAAATTATTTATATGTATTTTTTGAGAATGCTCGTAGAATTCTACTGGGTCTGCGCACCAGTCCACTATGGTCCATATTCTCACTACTTTTACACAGTATCCTGGCACATCGTAAAAACGTAAGTCTTCATGCGATGTTCCAATATTCGAACAATCTGAATTATTTGTGAATATAGGTTCGCTTCCTAACGCTTCTGGATCTAATGAGCCGTCATCACAACCTGTAATATCTAGGTCTGGTGGCCATATAATATCACTTTCACTTAAAGGATCATTGTTTACAACAAAGACAGTTTGTGTACACGGTATTTCGTTGTCATTACTATCTGTAATAGTCCAATCAATACGTACTGTACCTATTCCACATTCGTTAAAGAATTCGGTGTATTCAGGTTCTACATCTGCTCCACAATTATCTGTGAATGTAGGCATTCCTGTTAGATTAATATTTGTATAATCCTGTCCACACCCGAGTGTTACATTAGGAGGACATGTCACAAGTGGAGGAAATTTATCATCCACAAATACTACTGCTTGACATATATTGTAGTTTCCTGCCTCATCTGTTACTCTAAATTCTACTATAATGTTTTCTCCAACATCTTCACAACAAAAATGAACAACACCATCAAAAGTCAGGTCATCTGGATTGGAGTCTGGAAGATCATCACATTCATTATCTAGTCTTCTTATTTCATATGTAAGTTCGCCTTCGCAATCATCCCAACTGTGATCATCAATACTTTCAGCGGTTACCCAACCCCATCCAGTTGCATCTACTGATACATTTGTATATCCTTCACAAATTGCTGTAGGCGGCAATGCATCTTCTACGAATACATCCTTTGTACAGAACGATGAATGTCCACAATCATCCCAAAAGTCATACTGAATCCAGTTACAACCTTGTGGAAGTAGTACTATATATTCTCCATTTGCGTTTGGCAATATCTCTATAAAGTCTAAGTCAAGGTTTGCGTTATTTAGAATTTCGGTTGCCTCTTCTAATGAATTACATTGTAATCCTTCAGGAAAAGGTGCGTAGCTTATCGCAAAATGGACATCACTACAGTCAAATATAACTTGTGGTGCTCCAGGCGTTCCTGGAATTGGTACATTATACTCCACAACACAACCATCTGTATTTGTTTCCAAGGTAAAATTCGTAATTCCACATTGGATTATTGGTGGTTGCGTATCTTCTATTTTTATTGTTTGCGTTCCTGTTGTATCTTCTCCTGTACACCAATCCACGATATGCCATTCTCTTAGGATCTTAATTCCATCTCCGCAGAGTGGAAAATCATAGTCCTCAAAGTAATATTGGATATTACTACATGCTACTAACCCTGGCAATCCAGTTACATCAGGATCTAGTCCTGCATTATTATGCACTTCACATGACACTATGTAATCATCAGGGAAGGTTACGTCTTCTAAATCTGCTTTCATGACATGAATTGTTTGAAGGCAAGTTCCAACGTTACCAAAGACATCTTCAGCATACCAAGTCCTATTGATAATTAGTGCATAATCGTCTGTACAACTTTGCTCTATTTCTGCATCAGTAAAACCGGCATCAACAACTCCAGAACAGTCAGTAGGAAATATTCTACCCAAATCATCTGGAGATGTGCTGTCACCACAGTTTATGGTCACATTTGCGGGACAATCGAATAATGGTGGTAACTTGTCCTCTACTGTCATGTTACCCCAGCAAGTGAGGTTACAATCTAGAAACACCATCGTTACGCTCGCCTCTATAGTCATTCCTATATGATCTCCTGTAACAGTAGCATTTGGAATTAGTACTCCATTTTCATCGTAGAGACTTACCACGTACGATGCACCTGGTAGTTGCTGCGATTCCAGAATCATATCTGGCGTAATCTCCTCTTCACAAGTATTGCTAAGGGATACCTGAACCCCATCATTACATGCAAGCGTATAGTCACATTGCGCTATTCCAGCGGCAGTGTACCCAAACATCAAGGCAGCTATTGCAAGCGCTTTGATACTTTCTACTTTTTTAAGTAAGGTTAATTTCATCACTAAATATTTTATTAAAACGGTTTTCAAAAAAGAATTTATTTAAGGCGATCTAAGGAGGTGCATGTGTTGATTACTCAACACATGCGTCCTTTGAAAACCGTTACTTAATCATTATCATTTTGTTTGTGGCTGTATGAGTTTTGGTCTCTAGTGTCAAATAGAGTAAGCCCGATGATTGTATGTCGTCTATGTTTAATTGTATAGCATTGTAACCTCTTGTAAATTCCGATGTTCGTGTATATAGTAACTTACCCGTTACATCACTTACAGAGATTTTCGCCTCTGAATCTATAGGGAGGTTAAATGATATTGTTGTTGTCGTGCTAAATGGATTTGGAACGTTTTGGTAAAGATCAAAACCATTTAATACTTCTGTATTACTTAGTCTTAAGTTATATATCTCAAGTTCGTCTCCTTGGATATAAACTTCGGCTGACAGTTGTGTTTTATCTAAGACTATTTGTGTGTTTTCATCAAGTGTATTTACAGTCTCAATGTAGAACAACACGTCCCCAGCTTGTACTTCAATTGCTTCTTGTACATTCCAACTGATATTCATTCTATTCTCTTCAGAGACAGAGTAATTTGAGTTATTAATCTCTAATACACCCGACTCAAGATTTGTAAATTCCATGTTTTCAGTATTTAGAATAGAGAATTGGAACCCTTCTAATGCCATTGCTTGATCCGCTGTGACTGGAATTCTATTCCCTTCAGGTGCTTGCAGGTTTAAATCTCTAACACCTGCAGTTCTTGACTCTACTTCTAAATTAGAAGTCAAGCTTACTGTCTGATTTACGTCACCAATTTTCACTGCGATAAAATCGCTTTGCATCATATTCTGATTAACGTTGTAGTAGTCAATAATTTCTGAATATGGGAAAGGCTGTGTTGGGTCAGGATATATTTCTGACTCTTCCACGAATTTCCAAGATGTACTCGATGGTAATTCTGTATAAATCCCTAGTATCAGCTTTCTTAATTCCACAATATCAACTGCCGTCACTTTAGATGAGCTATTGACATCTGCCGCTATGACTTTGTAGGGTGAATCTAAAATCTGAAGTCCTAGAATATGTTTCTGAATAAGAAGGATATCTAAGGTAGATACACCATTCAGGTAGGTATCTTCTTTCGTTGCTTCTAGTGTATAGTTAGCAAATGGATCAAGGTCTCTAAATGCGAACCCACCTTGTAGGTTTGTCATCTCATACGCTGGAAATTCCGGAGTATTAGACATAAGCATAATTTCTACATCGTCCATTTGATCATTTGAAGCAGTATATACTCTACCTTCAATATCTACGCTTGCTAAATTCTCACCATCGCACACTCCATTGTTATCTTGTAAGATTAATTTACTGACACAGAAATCTTGATTTCCTTCAGTATCTGTAACCCAAATACCTATCTCAAGTGTATCTGCAGAGCCAAATTCTATGTCATCACAAGTAAATGTACGTACTCTATCATTTGGATTTGTAGAAAATGAAAAATCTAAGTCATCAGAATCATCACAATTATCATTTCCTTCCTTCACAAAGTCTGAAGCCCAAATATCTACAGTACCTCCATCTTCATTAATGGTAGTCACGATAGCATCTCTACAAATAGGTGTAGGTGGTTTATTATCTTCTATATCAATTCCAGTTGTACATGTACTTACATTTCCACATTCATCTGTCACTGACCATCTGATTGTGTGTAGTCCTAATTCAAAAGTTCCGTTTACAGTATTCGTGTACCCAACTAGATTCGGGTCATTATCGATCATGTAGAAGTAATTAAGATCTGCATCCGGTGTACAATCGTCAGATGCTTGTATTGTTACTGTGATATTAGCCTCGCAATCTGCAGGATCTACATCATTTACAGTATAGTCATCACAACCACTGAAAATATTAGGTGCTTCAAAGTTTACAACTTTAATGACTTGCGTTCTAGACCAGAACGTATCTGTACAATGGTCATGTACTGTCCAGTTTCTTAGGATCTTATAGCAAACTCCTTCTGTATTTTCAAATACAGTGTCGTCATAGCTATGAGAAACTAGGCTACAAGCAACATTTGAATACGTTGGGAAACTGCTACCGTTTGGTAGGTTTTCCGGTAATACATCTAAACCTGTACAACCATCAAATTCTATGTCATCTGGCCAATCAATATCTCCAAGAGAGAACGGATCGGTAATTTCTAATGTTAATATTTGTGTACAAGAAGTTGCGTTTCCAGCCTCATCTGTCGCTGTAAATCTTCTTACAACTGTACTTCCAGAACCGCAATCTTGATCTGTAATTTCAGGATTATCTTCTACGAGAGTGAATCCACATATATCTTCAAATACTGGCGTACCGTATATGGATAAATCACTCAAGTCAGAGTCACAATCAATCGTTCTGCTACTTGGGCAACTAATAAGTGCCGGTGGTGTATTGTCTTGTACTTCTACATTGACCATACATTCATTATTATTTCCAGACGAATCCCATACTCGTAATCTTACTTGGATTACTTTACCTACATCTTCGCAGCAGAAATATACCTTCTCACCCCACGCTAGTGGTCCTCCACAAGGATTTCCATCCATACGAATTACCTCAAGTGCATGTACTGAGCAGTTATCCCAACTACCATCATCAAAGGTTTCCACACCAGCGTGTGCCTCACCAAATTCATCTAGTCCTACAAACGTAAATTGATCACAAACCGGAATTGGTGGTTCGTTATCTTCTATTGTTATTTCTATGTTTCCTGTTGATTTGTTACCACATACATCTTCTAAGAAATAGATGATCCATATCATATCGCCTGCGGCAGGAATATCATTAATTTCATATTGCTGTGTAATAAAGTTGTATTCTACACCGTCGGTTATAAAGTCTGTAAATGGATCTGCAGAATCATCAGTAACCTTATACCCTACAGTATAGCTCCAATCTGAGCATTCGTCTACAAAAAGTGGTGGAGGTACTTCTATGTTGGACACACAGGTGTGACTTGCTGCTTCCACTGTTATATCATCTGGTAGAGTTATAAATACAGGCGGCTGTTCGTCACTCACCACAATAAATTGATTGTGCGTTGTATCAATAAGCTCACATATATCTCTAATTTTCCATTTACGAATTAATTTATAAGACTTATCGCCACATTTTTCCAATTCTGTATCCTCATACTCAACAAGAACGTTTGCACAGAATGTACCATCCGGGTAACCTGTAAATTCAGGTGAAGGATAACCATTCGGTAATGCTATCCAATTTCCACATGCTTCCAATGAAGGATTAGCTCCAGGGATAGCATCGTCATAGTCAGGTGGAAAACTTAAGAACGAGTCAAGTGTTGCTCTTTCAACGTTAATTATTTGTGTACATGAATTCGCATTACCAGCTTCATCTACAACTGTCCATACTCTTTCTATGATAGAACCAAAAGGTCCATCACATAAATGTGTATCAGAAAATTGATCTTCATAACTAAGCATTGCATCTCCGCAAAAATCATAATCTTCTACGATATATGTTCCATTGCCTTGAGGCAAAACATTTACTCCTACGGGAAATGTAGGGAAACCAGAAATTGTAGGGTCACTAGAATCCTCACACGTTAGTGTTACTTCATCAGGACACTCCAAAAATGGTATCGATTTATCTTCAACAAAAATTTGCCCCCAACATGAATTTCCACTACAATCCTGAAAAACAGAAACCTGTAGCAGTACACCCACATAATCAGCGGTAATCATATTATTTGTCAGAATTTCTCCTGACTCTATATCTTGAATAACTATTGAATAGGCATCATTTGGTAGACCAGGTGCTTCCAAAATCATATCTGGAAACAATTCTAGTTCACAAGTACCATTTAGTGAAATGTTTACCAGATTATTACATGCAATCTGATCTGCGTCTGTTGCGTCAGCAACATCGACATCGTAGTCAATCATAAAAGGACAGCCAAACGCACTTGTCCCAGTTGCTGTGACAACATAACCTCCTGTTACTTCACCCCAATCGACTAACAAGCCGTCACCAATAGGCGCACTTGCTAATGGCGCAGGCGCAACACTCCATGTTACGGCACCGGTTACCCCGGTAGTAAGCGTATAAATAACTGGCTCTTGGTCAACACATACATACGAGTCACCCTCTACTGCTGTGTACACACATGGCTCTGTTTGCGTATACTCAATTTCGTCAACACCATTTGTAAGTGTTATGGTGTAGGGCGAACCTGCTGTATAGAATCCTGAAAAAGGATACATTCCTGAACCTGCAGGATCTTCTGTGATTAAAGTGGTTATGGGAAAGTCAGTTTCTGGTGCGACGGACTCAAAGAAATTCCCTGAGCTAGTCACTATCCAGTTCTCTCCATTGCCTGAGTTGATTACCAGGTCTTGCTGAAAATAGGTTTCATCAGCCTGGCAAATACACGGTGCTGAATCATCTAACGTCTGGGCAATTGTCATATTACTAAACAGTAACATGAAAAAACCCAGAGTAGCTCCTACTCTACAAATACGTGTAAGTAATGGTTTGATCATCGATCTCTAGTTTAATTTAAATATCAAATTCGTTTTTGCTCGTGCCCATTAGATTGTGTAAGTCCATGGGAACCTGAACACTACCATAAAACCAATATCTATTCCAAAAGGCCTATCACATTATCATTAATAATCATGTGTGTTCACATTAGAATTTTGTCTAATCTGTAAATAATTAGCTGTGAGTGTGAAGCGTATCATATTGATAAAACTTAATATGATAGATTTCTGAGGTATTTTGTGATGAGAATCTTAAAGTCTTAGAAATGGCTCCTAAAACCGATAAATACTTAGAATGTGTGCTTATTGAGAGCCCAATAGCAGAAGCTCCGTATTTGAATACGTCTTAGTAGAGATTTTGACTGGATATAATGCAGCAGATTGAATACCCGTATAATGCGCTATTAAGTTTGTGTCCCCTTGTTTTACTGGAAACTCTTTAGTCCAAAGTCTCTTTCCCTCTAGGTCATATATTTCGATCAGAATTTGGCTATCAGAGAAACCTCCTGAAGTGATCACAATTTGATTATTTGAAACACTATATGTGTGCAGTTCTGATGTAGTTTCTTGAGTATCCTTTGTAAATAATCGGCCTATTTCTTGTACCGAATTTTCTGTATAAATTATATTGTTAAAATCCTCTTCTAAGGAAAGCTCTAAGTCATAATCAGACTCGAAACTAAAGAGTATACCATTTGTTTGCTCGTCTTTGGCTTGATTAGTATTCCATGACACGCGCACTCTTCCTCCATTTTGGTAATAGTTCGATTGGTTGAAATTATTTAAACTGCTAAATAACTGTATATCAGTGTTATTTGAAATTATATTAAAGCTTAACTGGAAAGCATTAATGTCTGTTGCTTCAAGCATTTTAAAGCTGTATTTCCATTTACCCGCTTCTTTATATTTAAGATACTCGAGAGAAATTTGTTGATTCCTTAGCTCGGTTTCCAGATCAGATTGCAAGCTTACGGACGAGTTTACATCGCCGTATTTTATACCTACAATTTCTTGTTCCGCTGTTTCCGAAGTGAGATTAAGATCTATGTTTTCTTGCAGGTCCCATGGATTTAAATCTGCTGTTACATCATCCCTTCGCACGAATAACCAAGGATCATTTGTAATGGAAAGAGTCTCATTAATACCTAGAATCAATTTACGCATTTCTACGATATCTATACCCGTCACTTTACCACTTAGATTAACATCAGCTGCTAATACATCGTATCCCGTTGGTAATAATGTTAAACCTAATATATGTCTTTGGATTAAAAGTAAATCGAGCGTTGTTACCCCATTGAGATATGTATCCTCCTTTTCACAAAAGATGGAATAATAGAGGTCATTACTCAACCCCTCAAATACAAATTCTCCATCTGGCGAAACCATTGATTGGGAATAACTAGCTACCTCACAATCTAAGTCAATTGTAAGGTCTGTAACGAAATCTCCTCTAGAGTCCTGTATCCTTCCTTCTATCAAGTCATCAGGCATATTATCTGGACATTGTCCGGATATATTGTCCTGCAATATTAGGTCAACAGTACAAAATTCAGCATTCCCGCTTTCATCTATGTACCACACATCTAGTAAGATTGTTTCTGAAATGCCATTCGGTATATCATCACAGGTAAATTGGAGTACCGAGACAAAATCATGTTCGGAAAAAGAGACTTCAAGGTCGTCTGAATTTGTGCAATTATCTGTACTGCCTAGATTATACTCAGAAGCCCATACTTCAGCTGTTCCTTTCTCATCCAAAACCATCGTTAGACTACCTAAACAGTAAGGAGTAGGATTTTTACAATCAGTTACTTCTATAATCTGATCGCAGAAGTTTGGATTACCACACCTATCTTCTACTCTCCAACTTAATTTGTGTATCCCTATTGGTAAATTATAAGTAAAACTAGAATTGAATCCACTGTAATCATTGCTCCCATTGGCCCCTAAATCTAAGGTAAAATAGAATTCTAAATCATCACTCGCTGTGCAATCATCAAAGGCATTAATAGAAAAAGGAAAGTTCTGATAACAGTTATCATCTGTAATACAATGAAATAAAGAATCCGTGCAGTTCAAGAATTCTGGGGCAGTTAGATTATTTATTTTAATCACCTGTTCCTCTGTCCACAAACCATATCCCGTGTTTTCATCATATTGGCACCAATCTATTACAGACCAAGTTCGTACAATTTTCACACAAGCATTATCTGAAAATACAAACACTTCATCTTCATAACTAGATGCCACCGAGGAACACTGCTCTAACGGCCAAGTAGGTTTGCCTGAAATATCGGGATCTAAAAACGCCGTATCACAGGCAACATAATCAAAGTCCGCAGGCCATAGTATGTCATCTACTGAAAAATTGCCCTCATTGATAATGGTTATCGTTTGTGTACAACTTATAACATTGTTCGTTCCATCTGTTGCCGTGAACGTTCTGTAAAGTGTACCTGCACTACATTCCAATTCTAACTCATCAGTGCTTGTTATTGTGGCGCCACAATTATCATGGTAAAATCCGTCTGTTCCAGCAACTCCGTTATTGTAGCTATCAAATATTATTATATCCTCCACATCATTTTGATCGGAATGCACCTCACCGAATACATCAAAATCATATATATTACTGAAGTAAGTACAACTGACTGTCAGATCACTTGGGCAGTATAATTCAGGTGCAGCTTTATCTTCAACTAAAATTTCAGCCATACAATAATTGCTGAGACCATTCCCATCTTTCACTTCAAGCTCTACCATAATTGTACTCCCTATTTCTTCGCAGCAAAAATCTATATAATAACCAAAGTCAGTATTACTAAAGCACACATCTGTTATTTTTCGCAATCTGAAATCTAAATCTGTGCAGTTATCAAAGCTCCCGTTATCTACACTATTTGGAAACAGTCTTCCAACTCCAGAACTACCTACTGAGACCGTCGATACGTCTAAACAAATAGCGAAAGGAACGCTTTGATCTACGATAGCGAGTTCGGTAATACATTCCGCTTCGTTATCACACAGATCTTCCGCCATCCAGTGTATTGTGTAATTTCCAATCTCTAAATCTGGTAAATCTAGCCATGTTGTTACGTTAGAGACATAATGCAATTGGATACCGTTACTGCGGATGGAGGCATCCATTTGCCAATCACTACAGTTATCTACGACGGACGGGATCAAAATGCTTTCATTACTGATGTTACATTGATATGGATTTACTGCTATCTCAAAGAGCTCAACACATTCTATTTCAGGCGCCAGGGTATCTGCTATTTCTATAAGTTGCGATTCAGATCTAATCTGCGACGTGCACCACTCAATTACTTGCCAATTTCTTAGTATTTTTTTGGTATTGCCACATGCACTATAGTTGATATCATCGTAGGTCGCATGTAAGTATATACAACCAGTAGTTGTCGGCATTCCAGTATATTCTGGTAATGGATTGCCGAGTGAATCCAACTGATAATTTACTGAACAGTCTAAGACTGGTAGTTCGTTTCCATCCAGGTTTTCGGGAAACACAACATCAAACAGGTCAAGTTTTTCAATAAAAATACGCTGCACGCACTGCGCACTATTATCAGATGTGTCTTTTACCGTCCAGGTTCTATCTATGATCAACATATATTCTTCAAAACATTGCTGTTCGATCTCGAGGTCTTCATACGTGGCTGTCGCATCGCCGCAATTATCTCCATTTACCAATATATAGCTGTTGCTAGGCCCAGGAATTATGCTGTCATGTACTACTGGGAACCCTAAGCTGTCAGGAATTATATCTTCTAAACATGAAACGATTGTGTCTTGGCATATTAACTGAGGAGCTAAATTGTCCATAACGAGAAGTTGGCCCCAACACACATTTCCGGTACATGACTCTTCTACATTGAAGTTTATATATTGATCAAGGAACTGAATTCCTATCGTGTCTGTAGGTATCAGTAAACCGTCCAAAGTGTATAAATCAAAATCGTATAAATTTAAAGCATTTGCAGCATTGTTAATTAGATATTGCGGTGTGATTACAACTTCGCATTCAGCATTTAATCCTACGCTCACAAAATCATTACATGCTAAAGGAACATTATCGAGGACGGTTATAGACACTTGATCTGTTTCTATGATTCCGGTAACAGGGTGTTGATTTGATGCTAAGGTAAATGTAACCGTCCCTAGTTGCGCATCCAGAGGACCGGGCACATATTGCGTGGATATGGAAAATGTGCCTGATCCAGTATTTTGAGGCAAGAAGACTCCATCACCGCTTGACAACCAAGTTCCATCGGTAACATCTCCCATAATATGCGCATTCAAGTCACTCAGCTCCAAAGCACTACCGTCGCATACACCAGCAGTACTCCCTGCATCCACAACTATCTGAGAAATTAGGCCGACAGGGGCTAGTACACTGAGTAACAGTATATTAAAGAGTAACCAAGCGATATTGTAAAACCTGTGGTTCATGCCTACCGTAATTAATTACTTACTGCAAAACATATACCACATTTTAATAATATCTAATGTGTTGTATTACTTATGTTTATATAAATAAAATAAGATATATAATATAACTGTATGTGATAGGTTTTTGGGGTAAATGGCGGAATTTTAGCAGGAAGAGCAGTTTGCAAAGATTTGCAAGATTATGGCAGGGATACAAATGCTGCAAGCCAAAATAGTGCTACTTAAATATCAGAGATTATTACACAGTTACATGCAGAATTGCCATAACTACACATTAGTACTTATTTTCGATATAAATGTAGTGTAATTGTACTCATATTCATATTTCATTAGTACCCTACTAAATCTTCTCAGGAACATCGTTCCGATTATAAAACTCCGCCTATCGAAGGTTAAGAGTTACATAAATAACAATATGAAAAAACTAAAATATTTACTTACCCCGTTTTTAATTTTACTGAGTGTTTCTATTTACTCGCAGTCAGAATTTATTGTTGCAGGAACGGACCTTGGGATTTTAAAAACCATGGATTTAGATGGTAATGTGAATCAAGTTATGGATGAGGATTTTATTTTTAGTCCGCAACAAATTTATTTTAATGAGAACAGTGACTATTTGTATTGGGCAAATGGTGGCAGTAGGTCTATCACAAGAAGTGATAAAAATGGTGAAAACAAGATACAATTAGTAAAAAATATTAATCGTGTTGAAACTGTATTTGCTGATGACGTGAATAATAAATTATACTATGGAACTTCCAGTGTTGCATCGCTTTATGCCAGTGATTTAGACGGACAAAATGGGGAAATAGTTTGGTTTGATATTTCGGGATCATCCGTAACTGGAATTGCAATCCACCATCCGACAGACCAAGTATTCTTTTCTACAGCACACTCTGTATATGTTAAAGATTTTAGCTTTAATAATGTTGCAACTATTTGGGAAGGAGGAGAGGATATAGTAAGTCTCAGAATCGACCAAGTAAATGAGAAGTTATACTGGTCTGATGCAGGGTTTGGGACTACTCCTTCTGCTATCTATTCTGCAAATTTTGACGGTAGTGGATTAGAAACAATTATTGAAGAAGACTGGTTAGAAATCACCTCTTTTGATATTGATTTAGAAAATAAAATTATCTATTGGGCAGACAAAGAAAATAATAAAATTAAGTCAAAGAATCTTACAACTGGGAATGTATCAACGTTAATGAATGTCGATTCAGAAAGTACTTTTTCTAAATATTCTATTGACTTTAGTCAGAAAGAAAATGCAGTATACTTTACCGAAAGCTCTAAATACGAAGTATACAAATTGGACCTTGCAAATAATCAAAATGATACAATAGTTCAAAGAGATATCGATGAACCAGGTAAGGTACAGATCGTTGAAAGCAAAGACCTGATGTACTATATTGATAATAACTATTTGTATGTACGCAATATGGACGGATCTGGGATTATTGAAATAACACCTGGTGAAGACCGAATACAATCATTTCACATACACGATGAATCTATTTACTATCAGGAATTAGGTACTTCTGGTATCATTTACAAATCAGTTATTGGATCTGAAGAAAGTACCATAATAATAGATGACTCTCGTGGAGTAAATGATATTATTACCGATGTTGTGAATGGACATCTATACTGGCTAAGCTACCAAGAAAGCACCCTTTGGAAATCCGAACTTGATGGTTCTAATAAAACTGCTTTGGTAGAGGACTTAGAACTAGGGCCAAAGTATTTAATGATGGACTATATCAACAGTAGACTCTACTGGACCAATGCCTCTAGTTTTAATGGCAGAAATAAGATTTCGTCAATTGATTTGAATACAGGTACAATAATAGAACATGTAGGTGGAGATGGTACAATCAACTTCAGCCAAGCTACTCTTTCGAAGGATGGCAATACATTATATTGGGCAGAAGGAAATGATATTGAAATACATAGCCTTGATCTAATTACAAATGAGGAGGTTATACTATTTGAATTAGATCATCCTGTAACTGGATTAGTATTAGTTGAGGAAGGAGTAGATGTTTCTACATCGGAATTGAGCTTAGAAGGTTATACGATTGCTCCTAATCCGGCATTTGACCAGATCTATATTAATAATGATTCAGGGAATTCATTTATAGTACAATTATTCGACCTAAGCAGTAGAGCTATCCTTAAGTCAACTGAAAATTTAATTGATATTTCTACTTTAAACAAGGGGATTTATATAATTGAAGTATTTGAGAAGGAATCAAATAGAAAAGTCTTCAAAAGAATAGTAAAAAAATAATTGAGTTTTAATTGACGTGTGTAGTATGATCTTATTCTAGTCAATGATTTCATACTGCACCTTTTATAATCTTATCAAAGATTCTCTTTACCTGAATATCCCCAAAACCATAGATGTGTTCTGACTCTGAAAAGCTTTTGAATACTTCCGCAAAATTATTCTCTCCGTGTTTCTCAATTAATTCTCTCAAAACACGTGTAGGTCTCCCCCCTTCTTCTGAATGTAACCCACGCTCAATATGCGCTTTTACAACCATGTCCACAAATGGAAACTTATCACTTAGTCTCTTCGCTAATTCCAGCATTTCTTCCAGCTTTCCCCTACAATAAAATTTCCAAAGATTCGCAAATTGCTCTAAATTTTTAATCTCTATTCTCTCTTGATAACGCTGAATGAGTTCTTCTTTTGCAAGACCTCCAAACCCATATTTGTTTTGCACTTTTGGTCTAACTAAATACACTTTACTCTTGATTCCAAAGTCTAGAAGTACAGATGCTATAAACCAAAAATTAACCTGACAGAATAGATCATCCTCAAACCAAAGATTGACTGCGGCATACTCATCAATAACTTTTATTTTTTCAATTTCAAAACGTATGCTCTTTATATAATCTTCTTTTGTTCCGATGCCATATTCTTCACTAATGAATTTCGATCTAAGCGCAAACAATTCAGCTAATGATGCATCAGTTACAGGACCATCCACCAAGCATTCTCTAGCAATAATCAACTCTGTCCCCAAGGAATCTGGGAACTGTTCTTTTAGTGCATCTCCATTTAATATATGGTATTCCTTCATAATGCTATACGTACAGTTCACCTTTTAAAATAATCTGTGCTTGGGACCGTATTTTCATTTTTTCTTCACCAATAAGCTCTACCTGCATAAATCCAGAACGTTTTGAACATTGAAATGATTCCATTTTTTGCTTTCCAAGGCGTGCACTCCAATACTTCGCGAGAAAGGTATGGGTGCCTCCTGTTACAGGATCTTCATTTGTCCCACTCCATGGCCAGAAATATCTAGATTCAAAATCATATTTTTTTTCTTTAGAACGGGCAGTCACAAGCACACCATTGATTGCGTTGTGTGTTGAAACAAGTCGTTCAAAGTCGGGGTTCAAATTTCGTAAGATCTCAGCATTCTCTATTTCTACCAGCAGAATGTTTGTCTCGGCATTATATTCTGAATTCACAATCTCCGTAATCCCTAATGCAGAAAGTAGTGCAGTTGGTGCATTTTGGGGCACGGTAGTATAGATCGGAAACTCCATTTCTATTTCCTCTCCTTTTCTCGTAACTTCTAAGTGTAATTCTTCGATAGTTTTAAAGCTAATATTTTTGATTGTTGGATATTTATCAAACAATATTTTCGCTGAGGCTAATGTTGCGTGTCCGCATAGTGGTATCTCCATCTTTGGTGAAAAATATCGAATTGTATACATGCTGTCTGTTCCTTGAACAAAAGCAGTCTCAGACAAACCGAGTTCTTTGGCAATATTTTGCATTTGAGCGTCCGACAAGCTTTCTTCCACGAGGCAAACACCTGCAGGATTTCCTTTAAATGCAGTATCTGTGAACGAATCTACTAGGTAAGTTTCAACTTTCATTATTATAATTTTTCCGAGTAATTATCTAAGTGCTCATCCCAAGAATAATCGTTGTACTTAATTGCATATTCAGATATATCCTTTCCTAATTGGTTCATGTAAATTTGACGCACCCCTTCTTCTCCTCCAAAGTCAAATCGAAACCATTGGAATAGAGCTGTTGTGTGTACAATCTTATTTTCTTCATCATAATTTGTCTCACTTGCTAAAAAGGACTGTGTAGCTAAATCTAGTTGTTTCTCTATATTTTCTCTCTTATAAAAAGCAATCGGCGGGCAACTTTTCGCACCGCAATTTAGAGCAAAATGAATCCGATAATCCACTACATCCACGGCAAGTTTCTTGATTAAAGCCGAGGCAAATGGGTTAGTCAAGAAACCAAAGCTATGTTTTAACTTATACCTCCTTAGGATTCCATGTTCTATGTCATCTAAACTAAAAGATGCATTTGCGATTTTGATTTCTTTCGTTCTATAAATGGTCTTTTTGGATAAACGTAGCTCCTTCCTTAGGATTTGATAAAATGCATTATAGCAATTAATCCAAAATGCTTTCTTTGGTAAATCATCATTAAGCACTCCGGCTAACTGCTCTTGACTAAGCAACTCTAGTCTTTTTAAAATACGCGTTGTTTCTTTATTCACTTTTACTGCAAATAAAAGTTCTTCTGCGATGCGATCTATTCCTATTTCACTCAAACCTTCGTTGTATTTAATGCATTTTGAGCATACGTAAAGCCCATGCATCGTTTGATTTAATTAGATTTCTAAGTGCATGCTTAATTATCCACTTTCTTTCTTTGCTGACCTCCTTTCCATTCCACGCCTCCATTTGTTTCTTTGCAAACTTTGGGTTGTCTTTAAGAATATCGTTTAGGCAATTTGCCACTGATTTTTGAACATATTTAGATGGGTCATCTTTTAAGTTTTCTAAGATAGGTAGAATCAAATCGGGATCTTCAACTGTCATTTTTAATTTAGCAGCCCAGGGCAATCTTGGACGCACGCCCTCGCAAGCCAATCTTCTAACATGGCTATTATTACTTTTGGACCACTTAAGCATTTGTTTTAATGTCTTTGTTGGGTACTTGTCTAAGTAAGGTCTAATGGCATATTCGCCCGTATTTCGCTTAGTAATCTCTTCAATAGCCTTCATGGATGGCTTGAAGGATTTCATTCCATATTTTTCAACATATTTAGCCATAGGCATTAGCCAGTAAAAGTTTGTAAACATGCCCGTTTCTTCTTCGTTTTCAGGCCCCAATATTTGCATTAACGCGCCCAAGCCATGTATATAATCATCAAAGTACGTATACAAAATATCTGCAAACAATTCAACTCTTGCTTTCAGTTCATGCGTATCTAATTCGGCGTTTAGGGTTTTTACAAATGCCTTTGATTTAAATGCGGGCTCCACTTGCACTATTTTCTTTGCAAGGTCATTTGCAAGTGCTGTATCAAAATATAGTTTTAGTTTTTTAGCCATGCGACAAGATGTGCTACTGTTTTACAAATATTCCAAAAAGTTCATTCCCCGCACGTGGTCTTATGGAATTATAGCAGTCTCCAAAAGTTTCCATTTTTAAATGTGGCGTTAAATACGAAAGATACTCTTCACGCGTACCCCCAAAGGGTCTTCCTCCTGCCCTATCTAACGTATGTTTAAACCAGAGTCCCACTAGCTTTCCACCTAACTTAAGTAAATTAGACATTTGTGCTGCATAATTGCTACGGTTTTCAAGGGTTGGCATGATAGAGCAAAAAAACGTTTGTTCGATAATAAGATCGTATTGTCCTGAATGCTCAAAGAAATTTTCTTTTAAAAGATGTGCTTTTGAAAACGTAGGTACTCTCTTGGACAATGCATCTAATGGTAATTTAGAAATATCTAGTACATACACATTCTTAAACCCTTCTTTGTGCAAGTATTCTGCTTCATATGCATTTCCAGCACCTGGGATTAATATCTTAATATCTTTATTTACTAACTGGTCCACATATTGCTTTATCGGTGTAGAAGGATGGCCAATATCCCAGCCTGTTTTTCCTCCTTTATATCGTTCTGACCAATATGATTCTAGTTCCTTCGTATTCACCTATTATAATTTTAATGTAATTATTCCTTCCATATACTTTACTGCCTTTCCTTTTAAATGCACTCTATCTTTTTCCAAAGTGCAAAAAATTTCGCCTCCTCTGGATGATACTTGCGATGCCTTCATTTTATTTTTCTTTAGACGATCTGCCCAAAATGGTATCAATGCACAGTGCGCAGATCCAATCACAGGATCTTCAAATATTGCTGCTTGCGGCGTAAAATATCTAGATTCAAAAACAACATCTGCGCTATCTCCCTTGGCAGTTACTACTATACCTCCAGGATCCAGCTCAATCTGATTCAATACCACCGCATTTGGCTCCATATTCCTTATATCTTCTTCTGATTCATATTAAAGCAGATAGTCTCTTGCTTTCCACACTTCTACGGGTTGCTTAGTGATTGCATCAGCGATACTTTGAAGCAATTTCGCAGGAATAGGCGGACGTGCTGGGAAATCCAGTTTAAAATACGCTTTTTCTTTACGGACTATAAGCTCTCCACTCCTAAAGTCAAAAACTATAGAATCTCCATGATACCCAATTTCATTCATAATCACAAACGCTGTTACCAGAGTGGCATGTCCGCACAAATCCATTTCAAGTTCAGGGGTGAACCGGCGCAGATGATACTTGTAAACTCTCCACGCGACGTTAAATCGCATTTGTCATTCATATTTTTCTCTTAACTCCAATCCTATAACCACCACTGTGAATCAACAAAGACAAAAACCAAATCTTTATTGATTTTTACCACTTCTGGATCTCCGCAAGCATTCTTTGGAATAAAGTGGATTCTATCTCATACGCGATTTTCTTCGATATATTTCACTTGTCTTAAAATTGAATTTCTTCCACCTGGCTTAAGGTTATTCCAATCATGATTACCGGGTATAAAATTATGCCCGTGGTGTATGGAAGAAAGATAAAAATGCGCATTTTAAACCTTCTCAGCCATTTTTATTTCCGGATCTTTTTTCTGAGGGAGCCCATTTGGATAAATGTTATCGCCAAGGAAGCTTAGCGTTGTCTCTACAGTTTCTTTGCGAATGGCGTCACCGACGGCATCGACGACGTAGTTTCTATTCTGTATGGTATCATCTAAATCGCCACTATCTCCAATTAAGTAGAGGGTATGTATTAATTTATTATCGCTTGAAATTTCTTTCGACTGCCAATCGATTTCTGAGTCACTATAGTACGCATTTCGCATAGTCCCACATGCACTTAAAAGTAGTGCAGCAATAAGAGCTAAAATAACTTCTTTGAGACAGAATTTAGTTTGTTTCAAATTGATTTTGATATCCAGGCCAAATCTAATTCAATTACATTAAAACTATTGTGTGAGTAAAGGATTGTTTTTGACATTGAAAAAATTAACAGTACAGCTGTTGTGATCGCCGGCAGTAAACACATAATTGGTTTTTACCTTTAATCCTGTTGCGTATTGCGCTGGCTTCCATTTAGGCATGTTACAAATAGCATTGAGAAGGATAGTATCTCTTTCTTTTTTAGATTCTTTTGTGTAGGCTTCCATATTATGGATACCTGCCTCTACTACTTGACCTGTTTCATCAATGGCAAATTCTATTGCAGCTACCTCGTATTGATTAAAATCTGATTCAGGTATAATTGATTCTGCTGATTCATATAAATACTTTTCCAATGCCTTGTTGCCTCCTGGGAATTCGGCATCTCTCTCTGGATCCTGTATGAATGAAAATTTAATATTCTTTTGTTTATTATTTCTGAGCGTATTCTTAGGCATATAATCCACATTAACAGCAATCTCCGTGGCAGGATCTGCTAGTAATATTATGTTCCTTTGAGCATCAGTCAGATTATTGTCGGCAGACGTTGCGGTTTTCAAACTCCCATTATTATATGCTGAGATGGTCACTGACTCATAGCGTTCCACCCAAGACTCTTTATAGTAGATATTTAAATCTTCTACTGTTTTGGCATTTTGAAGCTTTTCCTTGGTTAGAGATAGTGGTGGAAATACTTTACTCACCTTATATTCTATATTGAATGGGAGTTCTATTTCTTGCGCAGTAGTAAATGTAATTTGTGCAGCTATTAATATCAATGGAAGTAGAAATATAATTTTTCGCATACTATAAAGTTATAGTAAAAAAATTAGATTTCCAATCTAGCTAAAATTTTAGGAAAAAATTAATACGGCTATATTTTGAATGCTAAATGCACTACAAATATATTTTCCGTAATATCCCCATTGAAAGAAGAAAGCTGTCGCCACCAATCAAAGGTAAGACGTTTATCACTGCTGAGTTTATAACCTGCTCCTAAATAGTAACGATTACGTCTTATTCCAGTATCGCCTTCATCAAGTCTATACCAGGGTTCGGCTCCAATACTAAAGTTTAGTCTTGCTGTAGTTTGGTGACTAAGACTTGTCTTCCATCTCAAAAAGTCCACATCCACAAAATCGTCTAGATCTAAAGCAGCGTGCCATCTCAAATAACTGTTTATTTTTAGCTTGTCTTTAGTTGAGGTATATGAAATTTGAGGCCAAATAAATTGTCTTTTCCTTCCACTTCTTAAAAACCATGTTCGACCAGTCAATTGCACTGAGAAATTCTTATTCAATTTCCTTTTAATTGAATAGTCAAGAGAAAAATCTTGGTATTCTGAGATATCATCTCTGTATCTTACTATAGGGGCAAATGCAATTGTTGTTTCAGGATTTAGATCTTGACTAGCACTTATTTTGGCCCAAAGAATATTGTCTGTATTTTGGGCTTTGATGGACAGCGGCAAAAAACATGCTATCAGGGATAGTATTTTCACGATATCTCTGCCAAAATCCTTATAACTTCTAACATGCATATTCTGAGTTAATTTTATCGCAAGATATAGATTAGTCATAAGGTCTTAGTACGAATTATCGCATAAATTATATTTGCGAAAAAGGATATAAAAGACAGTATTAGTACAAAATAAACCCGATGCTTTCTAATAACAGGGAATTATTAAATTGAATTAAAGCACAAAATAAAATTAAACTTAAAACATGAAACGCTGTAAGCCCTATAACTAATTTCCTTTTGCGTTTCAGCCAATGTATTATCACAATAATCACTAAAAAGGAATTAAGAAATAATGCGAGTTAAAGAGTGCTAAACACAAGTTACGTATCATACAGTTGCATTTCCATTATCATATTTATATTAAAGAGTGAGATCGCCAGAAAAACAAGAGCAGCAAACACATATACTTTATAAGATTTATGAATGATCATTTAGGTTGCTTTTTTTACTTAAAATAAACTACACACCGTTTGCCAATATAAGTATTGCATAAAAACCTGCTAGAACAGAGGAAGGAAATTGTACGGACCGATCTGATAAATCAAAAGCATTTGAAAAAATTATAGCCGTCGTCCAACCTAGAATCGCATACAGAATATCATTTGGGTCATAGGTACCGTCTGTCAGTGTATAAAACTGCATAGCCTCAAGAACTACTGCATACAAAACAGGAAATAACACAAGAAATTTCCAACTATTTGGTTTTTGACTTACAATTCTGCTAGATATAAATGTGGTACTGAACACCCACATAGCGCTTGGAAGGGAGTATATGTTTGTCTCCGATAAACTAATAGCATTTTGCGTGGATGACATATACTGTAATGCTGCATTCTCTCCTATCAGCTGTGCCAAAAAAGCCCCAGCGTAACAGCAATCACCTCTATAGGCAGTATATACTATGGCAGCCAAAACAAGAGGCAACATAGTTACCCAAATAATAAGGTATTTCATTGTAAATCCAATTCTCTTGTATTCAAACTTTCTAAATTCTGAGTACAAAGATAGTGAAATAGCGTGGAGCGTCTATGGAAATTCTTGGAACTTCGATATGAATATAAAACATCTATAAGAGTGTATATTCTAGTGTTTGCAGACGAGGGATTACATCATATAATTACGTTCAACTAATAGTATTGGATTTAGCCAAGCTTCCATATTCCTTCAATTGCAGGAGGGCCACTACAAGAACACCTAATCCTAAACAAATTAGAAAGTAGAATCGTTGCAATATCACATTCCTATATTTTCACATGCTTAAATGTTTTCTCAAAATTTTGATTTGAAAATTTACCCAAATACGTTCCTGCAGAAAACACATCTAATGAAAATATAGTTGTTTGCTGTCCTGCTGAAGTTTTAATTGTTTCTCTTGTAATTTCTTGCCCTATGGCGCTAAAAATTGTCACTTCAATATCGTCTTTGATTCCAATTAGATCTTTAACTCCAACATTAAAAAGGCCTTCCGTTGGATTAGGGCTCACTTGAATGTTCCTTGGTTATAAAAGAATTAGCATACGAAGAAACTGAGCTATTAGGTGAAGGCGGAATTCATACTGGATACCGCGGACTCGTATCTGCAAATAACCTAGATTATATATTAAATAATATTGCTATTCCTCCTAACCCTGCAACTACAGCAGTTGATTTACATTTTAAATATACGAGCGATGACATATTACAAATATCTATTTTGGATAATACTGGAAAGCAATTGCTGCAGTTAGCTGCTAACAATTCTTCTAATTTCAGTATTGAAACTTTAGATTGGACAGAAGGAAGGCCCAAATGACTGAGCCCGAAATTGAGAATAATGCACCACCTATTTGATTAAAAATTCGCGTATCTTTTTCCGTTGTTAATTCCTCTTCGTTCTATTCATCTTCGTTTATTTTTTGCGTAGAAATTTCACTCAGGATTTTGAGGAACGCAACAAAGTAAAAAAAGGCGCAACCGATGAGTAGCACAAGCAGCATATAGAATATCGTAATAACAGAATTCATGTTTATAATACCTTATTATCAACATTACTTATTTGATTATGATTTGTAATTCTCTTTTTACATTTCTTACTTTATTAATTCGCCTATTCACTTTTAATTGGGTGGAGAACCAGCACCTACTGTAGCGCTCTTGAACCAAATTTCAGTATAATCCCCATTGGCATATTGTTTCGAGATATCACCATTATAGGTATCAGCACCTGCACACCAAACCATATTTGATTTAGGATCTTTACCATTTGTCTGATTATATGCACCTTGCTTGAAATACATTAATTCACCTGCATAAGCTGTTGCACGCTCTACACCATCCTGGCCAATTGGAACAAATAAGTCTTGAACCTGTTTGGGCATATCTGCCTTTGTTGCAAATTCTGATTTGATTAAGTTTTTGGTAAATGTTTTCGTTTCATGGCCTTCGCTTTTAAAAGTTAGATACATTATCCCCTTGTAAACATTAATCTCATAGCTAAATGTCTCTCCCAGTTCAATTCCGTCTTTAGGTTCAGCAGGAAAATCTTCAGGACTTGAACCTACAACTGACATATCGTAACCCCACACTGGTTGTGAATAATCCCATCTTCCAGAATTATCATCTCCTGCTGTATTGATTTCATAATTCCAAAAAACAGAGCCTTTTGTATGACCAGGGAATTTTTTATAAAAGATTTTACAAGGTTCGTTTTCATGACCTTCCCCACTGTGGATTTGCCCTACAACTGTAGAGTAAGAAGCTGCAACACGTGCGTCACCAGAGGTAGACACCTGCATTACTTTCAAAGCCCCAGTTAACTTACCTCCCTCTTCAGGTATCCATTCTCTTTTTTCGTGTAACTCCGTTCTTGTATTACTAGAATTTTTAGAAGTGACACCAGAATTCGGAGTTTTATACACTACCCAATTCATCGTTCCATCAATAACGGTATAGAAGAAATCTTTTTGTTCGTACTCCGTCAGCTCTTCTACATTTGTACCGTCACCTAAGAGCATTTTAAACTTATCCATAAATGGAATCACTTCATTTGGATATACTGTTTTTTTACTCAAGCCATCGTTGGCAGCAAAATACCCTGCGTTGGAAATAGCATCATCACTTACTTCAATATCTGCAGACTTGAACCATACTTCAGCATAGTTCCCTGAATGATATTGTTTTTTGAGATCACCGTCAAATGTTTCAGCCCCAGAACACCAGACCTTATTTACTACAGGATCTTTACCATTGGTTTGATTATAACAACCTAGTTTGTAAAATAGTCCTTGGTCTGAGTACGCGGTAGGAACTTCAACACCGTCTTGGCCGATTGGCACAAATAGGTCTTGGACCTGCTTGGGCATATCCGCCTTTGTTGCATATTCTGATTTGATTAGGTTTTTGGTAAATGTTTTCGTTTCATGTCCTTCGCTTGTAAATTTGAGCGACATGATACCATCCTTAACCACGATCTCATAACTCATCTCCTCCCCTAACTTGATACCATCTTTCGGTTCTGGTGGATAGGTTTTTTCTCCCGTTCCAACCACAGAGAAATCATAACCCCACACTGGATAAGAATAATCCCATCGTCCTGAATTATCATCTCCCGCAGTATTGATTTCGTAATTCCAAAAAACAGAACCTTTGGTATGTCCTGGGAATTTTTTATAAAATAATTTGAATGGTTCGTTTTCATGACCATCAGCACTATGAATCTGGCCGACAACTACTGAGTGTGTAGAAGCAACTCTTGCATCACCTGTGGCTGACACATTCATCACCTTGAGAGTAGCGGATAATTTTGCGTCTGTCATCGGTGTCCATTTTTTGACTTGCGCTAATTCCGTTCTTGTATTATTTGAAGTTCCATGGGTATTTCCTGCATTCGGTGTTTTGAAAACTACCCAATCCGTATTCCCTTCATTTTCAGTATAAAAATAATCCATATTTTCTTTATTGGTTGCGTCCCCAACATTAGAGCCATCCCCAAGAATTAATTTCCATTGATCAAAAAACGGTATGACATCGCTTGGATAAACAAGTTTTTGATTATCATTATTTGATTTTCCTGTAGAGTTAGAACAGCTGCTAAGCATGGAGCATGCTCCTACTGCTAAGAGCATCAATGCAATTCGGATGATTTTTTTGTTCATTTTTTTTTGATTTAATTCTAATAATCTCTCGCTACAGAGCACAGCTTGAAATCTTGTTCACAATCTAAGAAGTATAAAGAAAATAAAAGGATTGTTTGTATAAGTGCATAGTTTTTAAAAACTGGTTTGAAATAATTCTTTAAAATAATTTCATTATTAAGTTTACTTTAATTTCTCGTGTTAAGATAAGATAGTAGATTTTATTTTGTAAAATACATTGTTCTAGAATATTTTTACAATTCAAGGATATGAAAAAAATATGGAAATTTCTATTGTCATTTGGACCAGGTATTTTTGCAATAGGATATACTATTGGTACTGGTAGTGTGACATCAATGATTGTAGCTGGAAATAACTTCGGCATGCAGTTACTCTGGGTGTTATTTTTTAGTTGCCTCTTTTCTGGAGTCCTCATGTATGTATCTGGAAGTTACTATTTATCCACTAAGGAGACTGCTCTTTTTGCGATACGAAAGCACCTACCTATGGGCAACATCATTGCAATTGCGATCATATTAACCGTAGGAATTGGCCAATGGAATTCATTAATTGGCATCTTGGGCATCACTTCCAACGTCGTATTTGAAATATTATCTCTCAATTTTCCGGCTCTTGAGGATCACAAGTATTGGGTGGTTCTGGGCCTTGCAATTCTGATTATTGGGATCTTCTATACCCTTCTAATCAGGGGAAGTTATTCCCTTTTTGAGCGGGTACTTGCGATATTTGTATCCGTTATGGGTTTATCCTTTGTATTTACCCTCTTTTTTGTTTTTCCTCATCCGACTGAGGTAATTCAGGGACTCATACCTACTATTCCAGAAGTCGAAGGTGCAGGTATTTTAATCGCGGCATTTGTTGGTACAACGATGGCTGCAGCTACATTCTTGTCACGACCGCTGTTTATACAAGGCAAAGGATGGACGGACAAAGATCATAAAACGCAGAGAAATGATTCATTAATAGCGGCTTCCTTAATCTTTATTATTAGTGGAGCGATCATGGCAGTTGCTAGTGGTAGTCTTTACGGAAATGGTCATGAAATTACACATGTCTTAGATATGTCCAAAGCCCTAGAACCATCGGTTGGGAAATTTGCTGTCAGTATATTTTTTGCAGGAACATTAAGTGCAGGTCTTTCATCCATTTTCCCATGTTTAATGATTGTCCCATTGATGTTAGGGGATTATAATCAAGGTAAACTTGACTTTAGTTCAAAGCGATTTAAGTGGATAACTGGAATAGCAAGTATCCTTGCATTATCGGTTCCTATTTTTGGTTTTAATCCAATTAAGGGTCAAATTTTTACTCAAGTATTCAATGTATTTGCCCTACCATTAGTCATTTTGAGCTTCTTGGTTTTATGGAATCGAAAAGTTGACAGTTTACCTAAAGGACGCTGGAAGTCCAATATAATTATTTTAGGCGCTTTTATATTTTCCCTAATAATTATGGTAAATGGATTGATGGATATCTTTGGATAGAGAACCTCATGAAACCGTTGTATTTTGTACTAAACGCTTAGATTATTGGGCATTGACATGCAAATTTTAGACTTTGTTAACTTCCTCACATAATTCTGTTTCGACTATGCCAAACTCTCTATTCTTCGTAATAAAAGATAAGAATCGAAGTAAAATTTTGCTGATATAATTATTTTAGATACATTTGGTATACCAATTATTGGTTGACCAATTCTCAGTTGACCAATTTTTAGTACATAAATTAGACCTTAATGCTAGAGAATTTGAATAAAATTCAGCTGGAGAATCCAGTGGATTTAATAATTTCCCAGATTAGAAATCTCATAAGTTCGGGGAAAATAAAGCCAGGAGAGAAATTACCTCCTGAGCGTAAGCTCGCTGAACACTTAGGCGTAAGTCGCACACAAGTTCGTGACGCAATCAATAAATTACAAATTTACGGTATTGTTAAGGTGCAGCCGCAAAGCGGAACAACAGTTACAGGAATTGGTATCGTTGCGCTAGAAGGACTGATTACTGATATTTTAAGAATTGAAAAAACTGACTTTAAGTCCTTAGTTGATACTAGAGTCTTATTAGAAAAAGAGGCCGCACGTCTTGCTGCAATAAATAGAACCAATAAAAATCTCATTCAGATGAGTAATGCATTGGACTTGTACGAGAAAAAACTATCAGTGGATAGTTTAGCAATTGAAGAAGATCTACTATTTCACATTAAAATTGCAGAATCAAGTAAAAACTCTGTATTAAAATCACTGATGATGATTATCACTCCTGACATTGTAAAAAGCTTTACGAGTCTTAAGGTATGTAGTGATAGTACAAACAAAAAAACTATAGAACAACATAGAAATATTATTGAAATGATATCGGAAAGAAATCCAGAGGGTGCAATGGCAGCCATGGGCGAACATCTTAAAGGTATTGTAGAATTCAGCAATAAATCTTAATTAATTTTAACAATTACTTTGAGTGTAAAATTACTCAGAATCGAACCCAATTTAAATATGTAAACCTATTCTAAATGAAAAAATTAGTTACAAATCGACTTTTAAAAGAAGTCAGCATGATACTGTTCCTCTTTTTTAGTGGAACATTATTTTTGCAAGCGCAAAATGTCTCTGGCACCCTTATGGACCCAGATGGCTTGCCTCTGATTGGAGCCAACGTTATGGTCGAAGGCACCAGCGTGGGAACAATTACTGATATTGATGGTAATTTTAGAATTGCCGCTAAACCAGGAGATGTACTTAAAGTAAGCTACATCGGGTATTCCGATCAAAGCATTACTATTGATCAATCGGGATCTCCCATCATGATTTCGATGCTTGAAGATTCACAAGCTTTAGATGAAGTTCTTATTGTTGGGTATGGTACCCGAAAAAGATCGCACAATACGGGTGCTATCTCTCAAGTAGAAGGCGAAGCTATCGCAGGTATTCAAGCCAGTCGTGTCGATGAAGCATTGGCTGGTAAGTTAGCAGGTGTTTTGATACAAAATCAAGATGGTGCTCCGGGTGCAGATCCGAAAATTCAAATTAGAGCTGCTGCTTCTATTTCTGGCGATTCCAATCCATTGATTGTAGTAGATGGCTATCCGATTTCTGGAAGCCTAGCGACTGTAAATCCGAACGATATAGAAAGTTTGGAGGTATTAAAAGATGCGGCTTCAGCTGCAATTTATGGATCTAGAGGAGCAAATGGCGTTGTTCTAGTTACTACCAAAAAAGGGAAATCAGGTAAAGCCACTGTCAGTTATGATGCATATGTCAGCACATCGAGTAGATATGTGGGTGATGTAGAGCAACTAAAGACAGCAGGAGAATGGGCGGATGAATTAGATGCAGGTATTGCAGATGGAACATATGATGTTTCTGAAGTTGACCCAGCTTTAGTTCAGTATAGAATTGATGCGTTTAGAAACTCACCTGATGTTGTTGCGGCAGAAGATTGGCTTTTCCGATCTGGTAGTAGCCAAAACCACAACTTAGGAATTAGTGGAGGAACTGATGATGTAAATTACTATGCTTCAGTCGGCTATCAAAACACAGATGGCGTTGTGATAACGCAAGGTTTTGAAAGATACAATGCACGTTTGAATGTAGATGCGCAAATAAGTGACAAATTTAAGGCGGGATTAAATTTTAATGGTTTTGTAGGTGATAGAGATATAGTAGGTCACGATATGAGAGATCTATTAAGAGCGTACAGTGTTCACCCAATTTACCATACTGCAGCGTCGATTGCATTCGTTCAAGAATTGGATGTGAAAGCACAAGCATTAGGATTAGCCGCTTTTGATAACGGGTATAGAGGAGGTGATGCACCTTTTAATAATAGCATCTATACTTTGGAACCTGGGATGACAGCACAAGACTGGCATTATGGAAGAAGTGGTAACGGTATTGGAGGATCTGGAGATGCAGGTCCTGCAACGAAACTTGACAACACGGACCAATATCAAAGAACGTATTTTGGAAATGTAGTTACATACTTACAATATAGTATTGTAGACGGCTTGGATATTAAATCTGTTTTAGGAGGAGATCTTCGAGATACAAGAGATTTCTTTTCAAGATCACTTGAGTTTGATTCTAGAGCACGTACAAATCAAACACGTTTTAATACAACTGATGTCAAACGATCTTCTGTATTAAGTGAAACTACATTGAACTATACAAAAGTTCTAGGAAGTCATGACATATCTGCCATTGGTGGAATTGAATTCCAAAATTTCTATATCGATGGAATATCATTAAGTGGAACTAATGTGCCTTTTGGTCCCACTTTAAACTATGCACTTTTAGACCCATCAGATATTTCTGTATCAGAAAGGGATGAGACAGTTAACAGACAAAGTGTTTTTGGAAGAATAAACTATGCATTTGACAATCGATATCTAGCATCTGTATCCGTCAGAAGAGATGGTGATTCTCGTTTTGGTGCTAATAATAGACATGAAATATTTCCAGCGGTTTCAATCGGTTGGAATGTGCACAATGAAAGTTTTTGGAATTCAGATTTACTGAGTGATTTAAAACTACGATTCAGCACAGGATCGTTAGGAACCACTTCATTTTTGGGCTCATACAGTTCATTGAGTCTACTGAACCCGCAAGCATCTGTTTTAGGAACTGCATTTTTAATTCCTTCAGATGTTGCAAATCCGGATTTGACATGGCAAACGAATACCGAGACTAACTTTGGTATCAATTTAGGTTTCCTTAATAACAGATTTAGATTAGGTGCTGATTATTACACGTCTGATATTGAAGATATCTTAATTAATCAGAGTGTTTCAGAAGTATTAGGTACTACATCTATCATTCTTAACTCTGGTGATGTAACAAGTTCAGGATTCGAATTAGAATTAGGAGCGGCTGTGATAAACAGCGGTGATCTTCGTTGGAATCTGAGCGCTAATATGTCTACTGTGAATACAGAAATTACTGACTTAGGAAATCTAACAGAATTACCACGGGCACTTTATGGTCAATCAGGAAGAAATCCTGTATTTAGAAATTACGTAGGTGGAGAAATAGGTGAAATGTGGGGATTAGAAACTGCAGGACAAGTGGAAACTGAATTTATCGCAGATCCTACCAGATCAATTGGTATCAATAGTTCAGCATATTATATTGTAGACCAAAATGGTGATGGTGTAATTGATAGAACTAGAACAGTTGAAGAAGGCGGAGATTTAGTAAAAATAGGACAAAATACTCCAGACTTTTACTGGGGCTTAAATAGTCAAGTGAGCTTCAAAGAGTTTGACTTTGGTCTCCAATTTCAAGGAGCGCAAGGTGGAGAAGTTTGGAATGTAGATCCAATTTACTGGCAATCACAATTTGGCCCAAGAGTACGAGATAGTTTTGATGAAAATGAAGATGGCATCGCCGATCACAATCTTTTACATTACGATCAGCCAAGAAACAGTTTGGATTCACAAATTCAAGATGCTTCTTACATCGCATTGCGAAACATAACTATAGGTTATACACTTGGTGCAGATATGACTGACAAGGTAGGTCTAGGTTCTGCGAGAATATATCTTGCAGCTACAAATTTAATGTATTTAATGGGTGATAATTACACTTCATTAAATCCAGAAGGTGTAGAGATCACAAATGGTGGTTACTTAGGACCAACAACATATGGAGTGCAAGTAGGTGCAAGCCCAGTTGTAAGAAGTTTTACAGCAGGTGTAAATGTTAACTTTTAAATATTAAAACAATGAAAATATTATATATACTACTAGGGTCATTACTATTTATGACCGCCTGTGAAAGTGATTTGGATCAATTTCCACCAAATATTTCCAGTTCAAATTCATTGACTGATTTTGGAGGAGTCTTAAATGCTGCATATTTCTATCAGCATTCCGGAGTTACTCCAATGGCAGTGATGGGAGACTTTAGAGCAGACAATGCTTTTATGGAAGAAGAACCATATGATGAATTTGATATGTTTGGACCTAATTTAACGGTTATGGAGGATCAGTTTTTCGGTCCTTTTTATACTGGTTTATACAAGTCAATACTAAGTGCAAACAGTGTAATTGAAAATTCTGCAGATGCTACTGAAGTAGGTGAAGCCAAATTTTTAAGAGCTTTGGCTTATTTCAAATTAGTGCGTGTGTTCGGTGATGTTACCGTAAATTTATCTTCATCTCCAAGTTTGACAGATGGATCTATATTGGTAAGACAACCAGCATCTGATGTTTATAACAATGTCATCATTCCTGATTTACAAGATGCAATTGCTGCATTAAGCACAAACATTATTAATGGCAGAGCATCTAAATTAGCGGCACAAGGAATGCTAGGAAAGGTGTACATGCAAAGAGGTGACTATAGCTCAGCAGAATCGCAGCTATCTTCTGTTGTAAGTGGTGCCGGAGGCGCTGGAATAAGTTTAAAAGACAGTTTCGCTGATATATTTGGAGTTGAGAACGATTTAAATTCAGAAATTATATACGCAACACAAATATCAAGTTCTATATCTGATGAATATGGATTTTCAGAATTTTGGTCATGGTCAGGAGGGTTAGATACCAAATCTCTCAGACCATTGGACCCATCTCTTGTTGCTGCTTTTGACGCAAGTCCAGGCGATTTAAGAAGAGCGGTAACTATTGATACATCAAAAATGGCGTCACCAAAATTTCCACAAACTGGTGGACCTGATCACGATTGGATCGAATTAAGATTAGCAGATGTTATTCTCCTATATGCAGAAGCAAGAAACGAGAATGGTGCATCCGCTGCAGAAGTGCTTGCATTATTAGACCCTATTAGAGATAGAGCGGGACTTGATCCATTGGATCCAGGAACTATTAGTTCTCAGGCGGCTGTTAGACAAGCGATAGCAGACGAGAGAAGACTAGAGTTGGCTTTTGAAGGACAGAGATGGTTTGACTTAGTAAGAACTGGAACTGTTGACAGCGAAATGGGACAAAACATTGATAATAGATATCACATATTCCCTATTCCTGTTTCAGAAGTACTTGCAAGTTTTGAGGTTATAACTCAAAACCCAGGTTATTAAAAAATGTTAATTCTAAGAAATACAAATTAGAATATTTAGTTTTATTCATACTGGAAAAAAGTGGCTGTCTCAAAAGGCAGCCTCTTTTTTTAAGAAATACTCACAACTTCGTAGTCTCTGTATAATTAAAAGAAAAGAGACTGTCTCGATTTGAGAAAGCCTGATTTAAAAATAACAAGTTCTGAAACTATAATAAATTCTCAGGGAGTAGAAAGCATAAGCAACATTTTGGAAATCGAAGAATTATTAGGAATTGATTCAGGTGATGAGTTAACTGTTACCTAAAGACCCTAAGATCAATATAAGCTATAACCCTATTGCTACTGTAATAAATGGAACTGTAGTTGAGAATTCCGCATGGGCTTTTAATGACTCAAAACCCCATTTACTACAGTTGGACAAAAAGCAATTTAATTGAAGGCGGAGATACTTCTAATTTTGCCTTTGAAATTACTGTAAGCCCGCAGCATCAAGATGGTACTTTGCAGTTAACTGCGCATCTAGCTCTAGATTTAGACGGGGAATCTGAAGCTTCTAATAATGTACAAGTTATATTGATCAATTACACGCATTAGTCCTTGCTGTAGCCGCCTTTCTTTCTATTAGCCAAAGGCAATCAAGAATAAAATGTAAATACATAAGAACAGAGCAAAGGTTATCAAACAAATAAAAAGTGCTTTTTTCTGAGGAATCTTATAAAAAACAGAAAATGCTTCCACATCTCTTTTCAACTCTAACCAAATGTTTTTACAAATCCAATATATAAGGTAAACAATTGCGGCAATAATTATTAATACAAAAACTCCTTGAATACCACTTTTTTCAAATGCTTGGGATAGATAATTCTTGACTGAATCCAAAACAACCAGAGCGAGACTTACCCCTACTATGTGTGTAATATATCTACTTACAACCATAATGCTCTCAACAACCAATCTATAAAGCTTTGCTTCGGGAGTCGCAGCTTGATGATATTTGATACTCCTTTTTTGCTGTTTCTTGTTTCTACGTGTACGGGTGCTTTCACGTGGTGGCACTAAAATATCATATGAATCTTGCGATGCTTTTTTGCGCTTTAATTTTTCCCAAACGAATAAGTCATATTGTGCCCTGCCTTTTTTATTACTAAGCACATCATACGCTTCAGTAATTGCTATAAACTTTTTAGATGCTTCAGGGTCATCATTTTTGTCTGGATGGTATTTAGTAGCAAGCAGACGATAATTTTTTTTAACATCCGCGTTTGTGGCATTTCTCTCAAGCCCTAAGAGTGCATAATAGTCTTTCATAGCTTTGGAAATCAATTTTTAACATTCCAAATTATTTAGTCACAGGTAGTCTTGAATAATCTCTACAGAGTTTCTAAGATCAATTCCTAACTGAGACTGGTTCACCTACAGCTTGCTCACTTGAAAATGGCAAGAATTAAAAGTTATCCGGTGTTCTTGTAATCCGAAAACCTTACAATATCTAAATATATTTTAAGTTTTTAAAGCGTTTAAAAAAACTTGATTACCGAAGAACAGTAACACTCCCTTGGAACCTTTGGGTTTCACAATTAAGAAATTCTAATTCTACATCATAAATAAATACGCCAGGATTGACTAAAGATTGATTATACGTCCCATCCCACCCTATTGTAGAATCATCCGATGGGAAATTTCGACGCTCAAATGCTAAATTTCCATACCTATCAAAGATGCGCAGAGATTTTATTTGAATATCAGAATTTCCCGTAAATACTGTAAATATTTCATTCCTGTTGTCTGAGTTAGGCGAGAATACATTTGGTATGTAGACTTGCGCAATTTCAAATTCGCTACCAAAACATGGGACACAAATATTATTACTAAACATGTCAACTATTTCTACATCATCAAAGGTACATGGATCACCATCGTCACAATTTATTGCTATTTGATTTGATTCTGCGCAATCAACTTCAATACCTTGACATGGTATACAAACGCTACCGTCACACTCTAGTAAAACAACAATATCATTCGAAGTGGCAGGATTACCATCATCACAACTTTCTGTTATCACAGCACCAGAATCGCAGTCTATCTGAACACCTAAACAAGGCTGACAGACTGTACCATCACATTCATTTATTGCTTGTTGATCATTTATCGTACACGGATCGCCATCATCGCAGTCTTCTAATGCGACAAAACCCATTAGACAGTCTATAGGAACACCAGTACATGGTACACAAATGCTACCATCAGAACTAAGTATGGTTTCAACATCATCTTCCGTACATGGATCACCGTCATCGCATGATTGTATTGTAGTCATTCCTGTAGTACAATCATCATTGACTCCCATACAAGGCACACATACACTTCCATCACAATCCAATATGGTTTCTTCATCATTTATCGTAGAAGAATCACCGTCATCACATGGCTGTATTGTAGTTGCTCCAATTGAACAATCCTGCACATCTCCAGCACATGGAACACACACAGTACCATCCGATACTAGTATTGTTTCTTCATCATTTATCGTACATGCATCGCCATCATCACATGACTGTGTTGTCGTCACTCCTGAAGCACAATCATCATTGACTCCCATACAAGGCACACATACACTTCCATCACAATCCAATATGGTTTCTTCATCATTTATCGTAGAAGAATCACCGTCATCACATGGCTGTATTGTAGTTGCTCCAGTTAAACAATCCTGCACATCTCCAGCACATGGAATACACACAGTACCATCCGATACTAGTATTGTTTCTTCATCATTTATCGTACATGCATCGCCATCATCACATGACTGTGTTGTCGTCACTCCTGAAGCACAATCATCATTGACTCCCATACAAGGCACACATACACTTCCATCGCAATCCAATATGGTTTCTTCATCATTTATCGTAGAAGAATCACCGTCATCACATGGCTGTATTGTAGTTGCTCCAATTGAACAATCCTGCAGATCTCCAGCACATGGAATACACACAGTACCATCCGATACTAATATTGTTTCTTCATCATTTAATGTGCATGGGTCCCCATCATCACATGGATTTGTTGTTGTCACTCCTGAAGCACAATCATCATTGACTCCCATACAAGGCACACATACACTTCCATCACAATCTAATATGGTTTCTTCATCATTTATCGTAGACGGATCGCCGTCATCACATGGCTGTATTGTAGTTGCCCCATTTGTGCAATCCTGAACATACCCAGCACACGGAATACACACAGTACCATCCGATACTAATATTGTTTCTTCATCATTTAATGTGCATGGGTCCCCATCATCACATGGATTTGTTGTTTCACAACTAATATCACTGCCACATGGCGCTGGAATACCTGCACATGGGACACATATGGTACCATCTAAAGTTAAAACAGTCTCTTCATCATTAACAGTACAAATATTACCGTCATCACAAGATTGGGTTGTTGTCATACCTGTACTGCAATCAGAATTCACTCCCATACAAGGTACGCAAACTGTCCCATCACAATTTAGTATAGTTTCCATGTCGTTTATTGTTGCCGGATCACCATCGTCACACGCTTGTATTGTAGTAGCTCCATTACTACAATCTTGCGCTGTTCCTGCACAAGGAACACAGATTGATCCATCGCAATCTAATATTAATTGGACATCGTTTATTGTGCATGGATCACCATCATCACAAGCTTGCGAGGTTGTAGGCCCAGTTGAACAATCTTCAACAACGCCTGCACAAGGAACACAGATTGATCCATCAACATTTAATATTGTCTCCATGTCATTGGTGGTACATGGATCGCCATCATCACAAGCTTGGGTTGTCTCACAATTACTGTCAGATCCGCATGGAAGCACGCTTCCCGCGCATGGAATACATACAGTCCCATCTGAGACTAATACCGTTTCTTCATCATTCATTGTACATGGATCACCATCATTGCATGGCTGGGTAATAGTTACACCTGAACTACAATCATCCATTACCCCGACACAAGGAATACATACACTGCCGTCACAATCTAAGATCGTTTCCATGTCATTTATCGTGGATGGATTACCATCATCACACGTTTGTGTTGTAGTGGTACCTGTTATACAATCTTGGACTTCTCCAGCACAAGGGACACAGACAGTTCCATCAGAAACTAATACTGTTTCTTCATCATTTATTGTACATGGATTGCCATCATCACAAGATTGGACTGATGTGGCTCCAGTTGCACAGTCATCACTCACGCCCATACAAGGTACGCAGACACTACCGTCACAGTCTAGGATCGTTTCCATGTCATTTATCGTGGATAGATTGCCATCATCGCAGGTTTGCACTGTTGTCGAACCAGTTGTACAATCCTGTACTATCCCAGCGCAAGGAACACAGACTGACCCATCAGATATTAAGATAGTCTCCATATCACTTGTCGTGCAAGGATCGCCATCATCACAAGGAACAAGTGATTCACAGCTATTATCAACTCCACAAGGTGCTGGATCACCTGCACACGGAATACAAACTGTGCCATCCGAAAGCAAGACAGTTTCTTCATCATTCACCGTACAAGGATTGCCGTCATCACACGTTTGTATTGTTGTTGCTCCTGTTGTGCAATTGTCACTTACCCCCATACACGGGATACATACAGTACCATCACAATCCAGAATAGTTTCCATATCATTTACAGTAGATGGATTACCATCATCACAAGGTTGTATACTTGTGGCCCCATTTGTACAATCTTGAGGTGTCCCCGCACATGGAACACATTCAGAACCATCACAATCCAAAATAACTCTGACATCATTTATTGTACATGCGTCTCCATCGTCACAAGTCATGGTAGTTGTTGCTCCATTCGTACAGTCTTGAGGTATTCCAGTACATGGTACACAAATCGATCCGTCAGAAATAAGTATTGTTTGTTCATCATTGTTTGTACAAGGATCATTATCATCGCAGGGGACTACAGTTTCACAGCTACTATCAGTTCCGCAAGGTGCTGGAGTTCCTGCACACGGCACGCAAACTGTTCCATCTGATTGCAAAACTGTTTCTTCATCATTCACCGTACAAGGATTACCGTCATCACACGTTTGTATTGTTGTTGCTCCTGTTGCGCAATTATCATTTACCCCCAAACATGGAATACATACTGTACCATCACAATCTAAAATGGTTTCCATATCATTTATTGTAGAAGGATTTCCGTCATCACATGGTTGTATACTTGTTGCCCCATTTGTACAATCTTGAAGTGTTCCTGCACATGGAATACATTCAGATCCATCACAATCCAAAATAACTCTGACATCATTTATTGTACAGGCATCTCCATCATCGCACGGCATGGCTGTCGTTGCTCCATTTGTACAGTCCTGAGTGGCTCCTGCACACGGTACACAGATCGACCCGTCAGAAATAAGTATTGTTTGTTCATCATTGTTGGTGCAAGGGTCATTATCATCACAAGGGACTACAGTTTCACAGCTATTATCAGTTCCACAAGGTGCTGGAGTTCCTGCACAGGGCACGCACATACTTCCATCACAATCTAAGATGGTTTCCATATCATTTAATGTGCATGGATTCCCATCGTTACATGGCTGTGTTGTTGTTGGGCCTAATGCACAAGAATTCCCAAGTGTATTACTCGCGTCATTATCATCACAATCTTCTGAGCTGATTACACCATCACAATCGGCGTCATTTACATTTGTTGTAGTAACACTCGCATCGTTGTCGTTGCAGTCTATCGAAACATCTACTCCATCGCAATCGGCATCATTTACGTTTGTATTTACATTAGTTGCATCGTTATCGTTGCAGTCTATTGAAACATCTACTCCGTCGCAGTCGGCGTCATTTACGTTTGTTGTGGTGATGCTTGGATCGTTATCGTTGCAATCTATCGAAACATCTACTCCGTCGCAATCGGCATCATTTACGTTTGTCGTGGTGATGCTTGCATCGTTGTCGTTGCAGTCTATTGAAACGTCTACTCCATCGCAATCAGCATCATTTACATTTGTTGTGGTGATGGTTGCATCGTTGTCGTTGCAATCTATCGAAACATCTACTCCGTCGCAATCGGCATCATTTACGTTTGTTGTCGTGATGCTTGCATCGTTATCGTTGCAGTCTATCGAAACATCTACTCCATCGCAATCAGCATCATTGACATTTGTTGTAGTGATGGTTGCATCGTTATCGTTGCAATCTATTGAAACATCTACTCCGTCGCAATCGGCATCATTTACGTTTGTTGTCGTAACACTCGCATCGTTGTCGTCACAGTCTATCGAAACATCTACTCCGTCGCAATCAGCATCATTTACGTTTGTTGTAGTGATGCCTGCATCGTTATCGTTGCAGTCTATCGAAACGTCTACGCCGTCGCAATCAGCATCATTTACATTTGTTGTGGTGATGCTTGCATCGTTATCGTTGCAGTCTATTGAAACATCTACTCCGTCGCAATCGGCATCATTTACGTTTGTTGTGGTGATGCTTGCATCGTTGTCGTTGCAGTCTATTGAAACGTCTACTCCATCGCAATCAGCATCATTGACATTTGTTGTGGTGATGCTTGCATCGTTATCGTTGCAGTCTATCGAAACATCTACTCCATCGCAATCGGCATCATTGACATTTGTTGTGGTGATGGTTGCATCGTTATCGTTGCAGTCTATTGAAACGTCCACTCCATCGCAATCAGCATCATTGACATTTGTTGTAGTGATGCTTGCATCGTTATCGTTGCAATCTATTGAAACGTCTACTCCATCGCAATCGGCGTCATTGACATTTGTTGTAGTGATGCTTGCATCGTTATCGTTGCAGTCTATTGACACATCTACTCCGTCGCAATCAGCGTCGCTTGCCATAGATGTAGTGACAGTTGCATCGTTATCATCACAGTCCACGGCTGTAATCACACCATCACAATCCATATCATTCGCAAGAATCGTACTACTAGCGTCATTATCGTCGCAATCTTCAGTGGATATTATGCCATCGCAATCAAAATCTGCACCACAGTCGCCACAAGCAAGAAGTGCTGGTCCTGGTAGAGAGCTGTCATCAGGTTCACAATAAAGCGCGACATTATCTATACCGATATCTTCGCCAGATTGATTTAAACCGTCAAAATCAATAGTTAAATCAATCGTATTTCCTAATCCTGGAATTTCAAAACAATACGTAGTAAATGCATCTGGAATTTCAAACCCTGGGTCACCACTTTGATTACAATCTAGATCAAAAGCCGGATCCGTATCTTGCCCCATATCCTCAATCGTAACGATATTAGAAAATGGACTTCCATCAATACTAAAACTAAAACCTACAAAAGAAGGATCATCCCAACCTTGGATTGGAGTACCTAAAACAGGACTTATTGCGACATCGAAACAAAGAAATAATTTATCTGAGGAAGTGCAAGAGGAAATATTAATACCTGTCCAATTTGCTTGTTCTGAATCATCATCAACTGGGCCACAATCTCCACCGTCTGTGTTGTACGCTCCTAAAAAAAAGCCATCCACATTATTATAGATAAATGAGGTTGGAGCCCCTATCTCAACAGGACATCCTTCGCCGGGCCCGCAGATAACACCAAACCACTCTGAAGCACTACCACTGCCACATTCATTAAACAAATTAAATGGCGCAGTATTACTCCCATCGAAATCATCTATCCAAATTTGACTTTGGACAAAAAGTGAGTTCAGCAAAAACACAAAAATACAAACAAGTCTCATGCACTAATTTCTAAGTTCCTAATGAAAAATAATCTTAAGCTTGCTTGATGACTATTTTGCTTTAATAATATTCTTATGCTCTACTGTACCGTCCGGGTAGATCAATTCCAATACGTAAGTACCAGAATCAAGGTTTTCAATATTTATATTTGTTTTATCTGAATTTGTCTGCGTCGTTTTAACGATTTTACCATAAATATCAAAAAACGTTATCGTTGCATGTTCTCCTTCATAGATTAACGTCGTAGTTGCTGGCACTGGGTATATACTATTTATGTTTGATCGGCCCTCTTTTGTCTTATTTACTACTACAACATCAGAAAAACTATATACTCCATTAAAGTCCACTTGTTTAATTCTATAATAAAATTTCTCTCCAACTGGATCAAAATGTTTAAACTCATAATCCACCTGCTCAACACTGTATCCAAAAGACTCTACTTCTCCAACTGTTGTAAAATTTATACCATCCTTACTATACTGAATCTCAAAAAAGTCATTATCAAATTCGCTGATAGTAGACCACGTTAAATAACTATGATCCTTGTTGTACACACCCGCAAATTTTGAGAATTCCACAGGTAGTACTAAAGAATTATTACACGCTGTTGTAGTCGGTGCAGGGAGATCGCTGACGTCATCTGTACAGATAACACAAATATTATCCACGGCAACATCATCTCCATCGGTATTAAGTCCACCCACAATAATGTCCAAATCCATGGATAGTCCTGTCGTAAATAGTTCAGTGCATATAGTCGTAAAACTAGGGCTCAAAAGTGCCCCTTCACCAGTACCATCACAATCCGAATCCACTGCAGGTCCTGAGTTATTATTCCCAACAGCTGCAAATCCCATGACATTTAACGGCGCACCGCCATCAATCTCGGCTGAAACAATTAGAAAAGAATTGTTTGCAAGATTACTCTGATTTCCATCCCATGTATCTGTACCTTCTCTTGGTTGCGTATTGCTTTCTGCAATATCAAAGCAGAGGTACAAAGAGCTCCCTCCAGAACAAGAGGAAATATCTATCCCATCTGTCGAAAAAGTTGCTATATCTGCTCCACACGGATTCCCATTCATATCTCTTACTCCAAAAAATTGACCTGAAGCATTTGCATATGTATAATCTGAATTAATATCATCGGGACAGCCAGACAAACAAACAATGCCAAAATAATCTCTGCTATCTGTAATTACGCATGGGTTACTCCATGTCGTTGATGTATTTGAACCATCAAAATTTTCTTTCCAAACTAAACTTGGATCAACTGCTAGAAATGGAGTGCAAGATTCCAGAAAGTCTCCTGTAAGAGTTGATTCATCTGCTTCACAATGGACTGCAATGTTATCGATTGCTACATCCTCTCCTCCAGTATTGAATCCAATTAATTCTAATTCTAAATCCAACGTACTTCCGAGTGCCGGTAATTCAAAGCAGTATTCCGTAAACGCATCCGTTAACAGCGGTTCTCCTGGGTCATCTGCTCTTCCATCACAATTCACATCAATTCCTGGCCTAGTATCTGAACCTACCATTGCCTCTATAGCAGTCACTTGCTGATAAGCACCTCCATCAACACTTGCTGATATCATTACCGATGTGTTACCATCCCAGGTATCTTCACAGCCGCAGGAACTTCCCCATTCATTTCCAAATGGCCCACCCATATTTTGACTTTCTGCTACTGTAAAGCATAAGTAAACCACATTAGGAAACTCACAAGCTGATATGTCGATACCAGAAAAAGTAACTGTCTCCCCTGTTAAATCAGCAGCACAGCCATTATGATCTGTATCTCTGGCTCCTAAAAACTCACCTGAATCATTTGAATAAAAATAATCTGCATTCATTTCTTGCGTACATCCTCCAGGTACATCTAAGCAAACTATATCTAAGTAATCTCTACTTGTACAATAGGATTGATACGACCACGTAGGTGCATTCGTTAAATTACTACCGTCAAAATCTTCAATCCATATTTGACTTTGCAGCATGACTGGAAGAAGAAAAAGGCATATTATAATGTTTAGTTTTTTCATGGTACTTGTTATCTTTTTATGATTTTATGTACAGTTCTATCTGATAAAGTGACAATACTTAGAAAATAAACACCCATTTTGTATTCGGCAAAAGAAACTTTACTTGTACCACCATTCTTAGACCACAAAAGCTTGCCTTTAGAGTCGTGTATTTCTAAGATAAGATTTTTTGAATCCTCATTTAATTCTAAGTTTAGAACATCGTGAACTGGATTAGGATACAAAGAAAATTGGGATCTTTCAACTCTTACATTAAGTAACGCTACTTCACTGTATGTGAACTTACCATTAAAGTCAATTTGCTTTAAACGGTAATAATTTGCTCCATTATCAGGAGTTGCATCTATGTAATTATATTCTGATTTTTCAAATGTATCTCCGCCACCACTTACATATCCAATGCGCTCCCAGTTCTGGCCATCTGTACTTCTTTCTATATCATATCCTTCATTTGCTGTTTCTTTTTCTGTTGCCCAGAACAACTCAGCGCCTCTATCTGTTTTCTTTGCTTTAAAATCTAATAGCACAACAGGTAAAATGGCATCAATACATATTTCTACTTCAGTAGGATCTGAATAATCTACTGTGTAAACAATACTAGGGTTTGTGCTAGTAATCGTTGCAAACGTTCCAGCCACCATACCACTTCCATCTACTATTGTAAAACAGTCAAGAGGAGCTGGCACAAAAGCTCCCCAGTCCAATTTTGCCGTAGCAGCAGAAATAGTCATTGTATTGGCAGTCACTGTATTTAAAATCTGGTCATAGTCTGTTGTCGCTGCTGTCCCCGTAATTTCAAATGTTGTGCACGAAGTTCCCAAATCAAAATCATCTCTGATCTCAAGGTCTCCAGGACTTGAACCAGGTGCAAATGTTGCAGTTGCTGAATTTACCCAACTTGCTACTGTCTCTGTTTCAATATCTTCTGAACCCGAGTTATCTACTCTAATATCTCCATCATTATTAAAAACAGACAGGTCTTGCATTCTAATGCCATCATCTGCACAACCATCCGCTTGTACAAGACCACCCATTAAATTATTAAAGGTGCCAAACAGTTCCATACCATGATCTACAGCATTAGTTATATTTACTGTCCCACTGTTATCAAACGTACTGAAAGATCCTACAGAGTCATCTATTTGAATACCTTCATCTCCAGAGGCATCAAAAGTTAATACACCACCAGCTTCATTTGTAAATAGTCCTCCTTCTTGTATTCTCATACCATCATTCCCTCCACCCGTAACTGTCATTGTTCCGTAATTTATAATTTCGGCAGTAGAAGCATTCGCATCTATTTGTATTCCATAATTAGCAAAACCAGAAATGTTCACAAATCCGTCAGCATTATTTGTAAATGTTCCGGCGTCTATAACGTATAAGCCAGCATCTCCTGCATCTGCATTCGTAAGATTGACTGTTGCAGAATTATTAAATTGAGCACCAGTATTATCTACGAAAATCTGATCATCTGTACCACCATCTACGCTGAAGGTCCCTCCAGTATTATTATTAAATATGCCATTGTCATCTAAACGTAAACCATTATCACCCGCCCCCATAACAGTTAGCATTGCGTTATTATCAAGTGTAGAACCGTCATTAACATAAATCCCATCATCGCCACTAGTCATAGCTATAGTAATTGTCCCATCATTAGTCAATAGCCCTAGAGTTGTTCCTGAATCATCTACATATAGCCCATCTCCATCTCCATTCATAGTGCCATAATTCGTTATTGTGATCGTTGCACCAGGACTATTGGTGAAGTTTCCACGTTGCACATATAATCCATGTTGTCCGGCCCCATCAATTGCGATAGCTCCATTATTTGTAAATGCCCCTCTTACATACAGAGCATCTGCAGCCGTACCTCCAACAATATTTGAAACATTTAAGGTACCATCATTAATAATAGTGGCTGAATTATTTGCTTCAAAACCATCGTCGTTTCCAGGAAAGGCAATAACGTCTAGTGTAACACCAGCGTCAATTGTAAACATACTTGTACCTGTAACATTTACCCGTCGAACTGTTGTGGAAGCAGACAAAACGACAGTTGCGCCATCAATAAGCACGTCATCAATTACTGTTGGAATCATATCGGTATCCCAATTCATGGGATCCATCCAATCAGTAGTCATTGCACCCCCATCCCAAGTTATCGTCTGGGCAAAAGAAGAAGTGGTAAATACACTTAGTAAAGTAAGTAATAGTAGAGTGTTTAAGTTTTTCATTATTAGTTTGGTTGTATTAAAAGTGGTAGCTAAAATGGTTTAGCATTAACAAGAATTATAGATTGTTATGGGCGGGGTTGCGAAAGAATGATGTAACCAAGTCATTTGCAGAATTGCAAATAACGGAAGTATGATGAACGTTTGGAATTGTAATTTGCTCAATACTCAGTTATAATATTAATCCAATGTTGGTTGACCAGTATATTGGTATACCAATTTATGAATATTTTTTGAGACCCAGTAGTTTTACCCAATTTAGTTTCAATTTGCACTGCGTTAAATACAAATTTTAACATAGCGAACAGGTTGAACCAAATTTAATTTTGTTGACATGCGGTCTAATAACAACGAAAGTTTACTATATTGGCTAACAATTAAATTGGTTAACCAATTTCAAACCAGCTATGCTTGACAACTTTACACAAATTGAATTTGAGTCTCCGGCTGATCGTATAATTCGACAAATTAGAGCCTTAATCACTTCTGGTCAACTAGTTTCTGGCGATAAACTTCCCTCTGAAAGAATGCTTGCCGAAAAGTTTGGTACAGGACGTTCACACGTTCGAGATGCAATACGAAAACTAGAAATTTATGGGATATTAAGAACGCATCCGCAATCTGGAACAGTTGTGGAAGGCTTAGGCATTGCTGCTTTAGATGGACTTATTTCTAATATTATTAAAATTGACGAACCTGGTTTTAAATCATTAGTAGAAACAAGAGTGATGCTCGAAATGAATGCAGCAGGGCTTGCTGCGCAACGAAGAACATCAAAAGATCTAGACATTTTAGAGAAAACATTACAAGCTTATGAAGACAAGCTAATTGCAGAAAATATTGCTATCGAAGAAGATTTAATGTTTCATGTAAAGATTGCGGAAGCAAGTAAAAACAAAGTCCTGCAATCATTAATGATGATAATTACTCCTGATATTATAAAAAGCTATTCGCTATTGAATATCTGTAACAACGATGTAATTACACGAACAATTGAAGATCACAGAATAATACTTACACATATCAAAAATAAAGATGCAACTGCGGTTCAACAAGCAATGAAGTTTCACTTAAAAGATGTTGTTGAATATAGTTTAAAAATTGGTAAATAACATAAAAATAACTTATTAAGAAATATGTCAAAAACTACTCCATACGGGTTCTTACGAAGAGCCTTTTGTACCCTTCTCTTTTTCATCTTAAGCACTGCTGCTATGGAAGCGCAAAATGTTTCTGGGCAACTTTTTGATGAAAATGATATCCCTTTAATAGGTGCAAATGTACAAGTGCTTGGAAGCAATACAGGGACTATTACCGACATTGATGGCAAGTTTAGTCTTGCAGCAAATCCCGGTGACAAACTAGCAATAAGCTACATAGGATATATTGACCAACTAGTTACAGTAGAAGCCGGTCAAGACATTTCACTTATGATGCGTGTCGACACAGAAACCTTAGATGAGGTTGTTGTCGTAGGTTATGGTACACAGAAAAAAAGTCACACTACAGGTGCTATATCCAAAGTAACAAATAAAAAACTGGACCAAATTGCAGTTTCTAGAGTAGATGAAGCTTTAATAGGACAAGTCTCTGGGGTAAATATCGCTGCAACTGTTGCGGAAGCAGGTGCGGCTCCTACGATTACCATTCGAGGAGTGGGTTCTATTAGTGCTGACACTGGACCTGCCGTTGTTGTAGATGGCATAGTGGTAGATTCTGATTTTCTAGGCAACTTAGACATGAACGATATCGAATCTTTTGAAGTACTTAAGGATGCTGCCTCGGCTGCCATTTATGGCTCAGAAGGATCAAATGGTGTAATCATGATAACTACTAAAAGTGGTGAAGATGGAGATACAAAATTTAGTTATAATGGCTATGTTGGATATAAGGAAGCGCATTTAAGTGAGCCATATATGAAAAGTGCTGCTGATTGGCTTGCTGCTGAAATGGCGGCTGAAGGGGAGCTCTCTGAACGATCACAATATATACAAATGCTAGTTGACACGTTAGGTATCGATAGAGACTGGCAAGATATATTTTTTGATGGAGGAGCGATTGTAAGTCATTCACTGTCAGCAAGAGGTGGCACTAAGAACACAAAATTCAGCACTGCATTTAGGTATGTAGGTGATGAAGGTGTTGTCCTCACTGATAATTATGAGCTATACAGCGCAAAATTGAAAATAGATACGAAACTATCCGACCGTTTAAAATTTGGAGTTAGCGTGACACCTTCTTATTCAAAAACAAGAAGACTGCCTACTTCAGTGCACAATCCTTTAAGACAATCACCCTGGTTGCCAATCTACCATACTGCAGAATCCCTGCAATTTATTGATAGAAATGATTATCCCGACGTAGGAATTGGTGATTATTTTTGGGAAGATCATTTAGTAAATATGGACCTTGATGGTGATGGAAGTGGTACGAGTGCCAGAACATCTGGAGACGCCAATCCATATGCTCAGTATGTTGAAAGAGAGCATTTTGAATTTAAGACAAAAATTCTTAGTTCCGCAAAGCTTAGCTATAAGCTCTATGATGGATTAACTTTAAAAACTTCCTTAGGTGTAACCTTAGAGGACCGAGATAGAGAGAGATATGATGGGGTTCTGCATCACCAAAACGGAACCGATCGTGCTCAATATCAACTGCAAAATCGCTCTTCTACGCGAGTAATTTCTGATAATACGATTAACTATACGAAAGCAATTGGAAAACATGAATTTAACACATTACTAGGTGCTACATTCCAACAAAGAGATATTAAAAACAGTTTAGTAGAAGGGACTGGTTTTGAAAATGATTTACTGAAGAACCTGCAAGGAGCAACAATAATATCAGAGTTTGAACAACTTGATATCGAACGTAATAAAGTAGGTTATTTTGGTAGAATTAATTATGCATTTCAAGATAAGTATTTACTATCAGCGTCATTAAGAAGAGATGCCAGTTCAGTATTTGGAATTGATTCCAAGTGGGGAACGTTTCCGGCTATTTCTGTAGGATGGAATATTGCTCGCGAAAACTTCTTAATAGACAGCGACTTATTTTCCAATTTGAAGTTTAGATTCAGTTATGGATTAACAGGTAATGAAAACTTTGATACAGGTAGCGATTTCGCAGACTTTTATCCATATCTAGCGCTCCTACAAAGCTCCAATACTGTTATAGATGGAGCAATACAACCTGGATTTTCGCCAGAGAATATAGCAAACAGCTTACTTCAATGGGAGGCGTCATCAGAATTTAATCCAGGACTTGATTTTGGATTTCTTGGCAACCGTGTTACAGGTTCTATTGATTACTACAAAAGAACAAGTGATAATTTACTACTAAATAACCCCGTATCGTATGTAACAGGATTTAATTCTGGAATTGTGAATGTTGGTGAAGTGGAAAATAGCGGAATAGAATTAGAATTAAGAACTCGGAACTATTCTTCTGAAAACTTTTATTGGTCTTCTTCTATCGTGGGTACAACAAATAAAAATGAGCTCACAGATTTTGGAGATTCTGATGGACAATTACTAGAAGATCGTTTTGGAAGAAACTCGCAATGGATTAATAGTGTTGGCAATCCTATCTCATCATTTTACGGCTTTGTTGTTGACAAAGAATTACAAAATGATGATTGGAGCACGCCTTATTTCCCTATTAATGGATTATCTGAGGATGTTATTGTAAAAGATCTAAATGGTGATGGGTTGATTACCAATGCGGATAAAACCATTTTAGGTGACCCTTATCCAGATTTAATCTGGAGTGTTACGAATGAAATAGGTTACGGTGCTTTTGACCTTTCTGTCATGTTGCAAGGAAGTCATGGAGCAGAAGTTAGGAATGTTGGAGACCAGTACTTCCAAACGCACTGGCAAGGAGCTACAATTAGTCCTGTTGATGTTGTTGCTAACAATCCTGATGTCCCGCACGTTTCTTTTTTACAGGAAAGAGTATTAACAAATGATATTATTCAAAAAGCTGGCTATTTATCTCTACGAAACGTAACGCTCGGATTTGATCTAAACAAATTACCTGCGTCAATTATAAGTAAGTTAAATATTAGAAATGCTAGAATATATGTGACGGGACAAAATATTATTTTCAGGACTGCAGATGATTACAATGGATTCAATCCTGAATTTGTAGAAAGTAATTCAAGAATAATTACTGCTTGGGGCTCACAACGTGCGGGTTCTCCTGTAAATAAGACGTATACTGTTGGCCTAAATCTAGACTTCTAATTTAAAATTATTCAAAATGAACAAAATAAAAATTCTAATAATTTTTGTTGCGATTGGTATTTTTTCCACCTCTTGTGGAGATGAATTTTTAAATCCAGTACCAACATCTTCAGTAGTTGCAAGTGATTTCTTCAGTAGTGACGCTGAACTTTTGTCTGGAATCTATTCCATCTATGATGCAATTCAGGGCGTAAATGAAAACACACAAACAAATTGGGGAAACGTAAATAGAGGAGTTCAGTTCGAATACCTTGTCACAGAAATGCGAACAGATAATACTAGATCTGAAACAACGGAAGGCTCTAAAGCGGATTTCCACAGATACTTAGTGGATGATAATAATATTGAAGTTGAAGATTATTATGCAAGTATGTATGAAATCATTTTCCGTGCGAATACTGTTTTAAGTTTCATCGATGTTGCTGATCCAGATAATGTGGCTTTGTATACTGGTGAAGCAAAATTCCTAAGAGCCTATGCCTACTTTAACCTCATACGACTATTTGGCGATGTGCCTTTAGTCACTTCTACAATTATTCCAGGTGATGAGAGCGCATACAATCGAATTCCCGTTGCAACCGTGTATGAGCAAATCATTTCAGATTTACAAGATGCTGTTAGTAGCTTACCCGTTCTCAACAGCACTTCGAGTGCGCCTCAATCACGTGCTAGTAAAGATGCAGCGAACGGACTTTTAGCAAAGGCTCTACTTTCTCAGCCAACCCCAGATTATTTGGGAGCACAGCAAGCATGTTTTGATATAATAAATAGTAATAGATTTTCATTAATGACAAACTTCAATGATGTCTTCTACTCAGAGAGAAATAATGAACTTCTTTTTATAGTAGAATACTTGCCAGCAAATGCAGAAGAAAGTCAAAGCTTTTCATCAGAATTTACATTTTCAGTGGGTCGACAGGATGGGTTAAACATACCAGAACCAAATCTTCTTGCAGCCTTTGAAGCAAATGGTGGAGATAGAACCCAATTTTCAATTGTAACAAATGGTGGTGACTCAGAATGCGCTAAGTTCTTTCCAGATGGTTTTGATGAATCTGAAGATTATGGCCCGAATTCAAGAACTGCTGGGAATGACTGGATAGTATTACGTTTTGCTGATATCCTTTTATTACATGCTGAAGCAATTATGGCTGGGGCTCAAACAACCTCTAGCGCGGATGCACTTGAATCTGTAAATAAAGTACGTACTAGAGCCGGTCTTGATAATATTGCGGGAGAACTAAATGCTGCGCAACTATTACTTGAAAGACGCGTAGAATTGGCTTTTGAAAATCATAGATTGTATGACTTGCAGCGCTTTGGAGTAGCGTCTCAGGTGATATCAGCGTATGCCAATGATTCAAATTATGATTTCAACATCAATCAATTATTATTACCTATACCTGCAAGAGAAATCAATTTAAGTAGAGGTATAATGTCTCAAAATCCAGGATATTAAAATTAGTTTATAAATGAAAAATTACAAAATGTCTAAAATATCAAAAGTAACAACAGCATTTGCTGTGGTTTGTATGTTAGCAATAACCATTGGTTGTGAAGACTCTTTTGAATTTGAGTTACCTGAAGCAAATTCGCAAGCAGACACAGAATTGCCCAACGCTGATTTTACGTTCACTCAGAATATACTACCAGCATGGAAACAATATGAATTTAAAAACATATCCTCTGAGTCTACTAAGTTTGAATGGGATTTTGGTACAGGAGATAGGTCAGAAGAAGAAAATCCAATATATACGTTTGCAGCGGGAGAAGGCACGTATTCAGTTACTTTAAAAGCATCGGATGCGAATGGTGAATCATCCACTATCACCAAGGACGTAGTAGTTATAGAACCAGATGCTCCAGATGTTGCGGATCCTATATTAGTTAACTTTGAATTTGACAAACTTGCTAAGTCATCTGGATCAGATTGTTCATGTGCTGGATGGATAAATAAAAGCATTGGTGAACAAGGGGAATCAAGCTCCGGTAATGGAGGTAGTGACAATGTTGTAAAGTTTGATAACAATGAGCCGGATCACGTTTACCAAGAATTTGCTGTAGAGCCCAACGCAGATTATACAATTGCAATTGCCACTTCTTTTAAATCGAGTGAGATGGGATCATTTCCTAGCATGCTAGAAATAAGAGTACTCGCGGGAACTGGTTATATCGATGGCTACACGCCAGTGTATTATACAGAAACTGTTGAATTTCCGCAAGACGGTTGGGGTTACACCACTGTGGAACAGGTAGAAGATGAGGCAAATAATCTACTCGTGAAGTCTCAATCAAATCCAGACGATGACGGATATCTAGTAAATGAGTACCGATTCAATTCAGGAGCAAACAATAGCGTGGCACTATTTATAAGAGGTACGGGTGGTGATAGTATCGGCGATTATTTATATACGGGAGGAGATGAAGAAATACGAGCTGATTACGTAATAATTACTGCTGATAATTAATAACTTTTTACGAAATAAATCTATTAGCAATTATAAGTTTGCAATTCATTCAAACTTAAGTACGATAAAAGAGCTATTGGATTAAAACCATACTAAAAATATGTTTAAATCATTTTATCTATTTGGATTTTCACTCATTTTTTTGGTGTCATGTGGACAACCAGCGTATTCCCAACTTGCACATGATTCTTCAGAATCCCATGAACATTCTGAAGAAACTGAAGAGAAGGATGGTGATGAGGAACACGTAGAGAAAACAACTGTAAATAAAAAGATCGACAAAGCTAAGCTTCCAAAGATCGACTTAAGTCATTGGAAAGTTACCTTACCCATATCAAATGAAGAAGGGAAACCGTATGAAATTTCTCCACCTGAAATTCTTGACTTTGCATCGATGGAAATTGCTAAACCATACATGTACATAGATTCTTCTGCGGGCGCAATCGTTTTCCATGCAATGCCTACAAATTCTACGACACGCAATACTAAATACTCAAGAAGTGAGTTGCGTGAACAAATGGAACCAGGAAGTAATAGTAAGAATTGGACGTTTGCTGAAGGTGGAAAGCTGAAAGCAAAACTAGCTATGGAAAGTAGCACTCGAGACTCAAATGGAAAGTACCACAGAACTATCATACTACAAATTCATGGTAGGCTTACAAATGAACAAAGGGATTTAATAGGTGAAGACGACAACAACGCTCCTCCTATATTGAAAATCTATTGGGATAATGGGAAGATTCGTGTAAAAACTAAGATTCTGAAAAATCTAGATGCGACAGAGGAAGAAATTTTACATGAAGATGCTTGGGATAATGATGAAGGATATAACTTTCCTGAGGAAGTGGGTTTTGGGAAATTTGAGTTAGAGGTAAAAGTTTCAAAAGGCAAAATGGTAGTGGTCCTTAATAACACCGAATATAAAGTTTACAAGGGCATACATATGGAAAGATGGGGAGTTTTTGAAAACTATTTTAAGGCTGGAAATTACTTTCAATCGAGAGATGAAGGCGCATCATCGAAAGTTAAATTTTATAAACTAGAAGTATCACATTGATTTTGAATAAATTTACTAATTGGATATTGTACACACTGTTTTGCTTTTCCATGCATGGATGTATCGGGAATTTTGAACCCGAGGAACCGCCAAAACCAAATGGAGGCAGTGAGCCAACAGACGTCGCAGAAACTGCAGACATCGATTTAAATAACTGGAAGGTTACTCTACCTATTGGAGACCCAACAGAAATAAAACCACCTGCAATTTTAAACTATGCCAACATAGAAGTATTGCAAAAATACATGTATGATGATCCTTTAGAAGATGCAATTGTATTTTTCACAGAACCTGGAAGTACTACAACGAATACCAGCTACTCCAGAACTGAACTAAGAGAACAAATCGTCCCTGGCTCCAATAATTTTAATTGGACGTTTGCTCAAGGGGGCAATATGAAAGGGACATTAAGAGTGAGTAGAATAAGCGGGGCTGCAAATAATTTAGATCGTACTATAGTTATGCAAATACATGGGCGATTGACTGATGCACAACGTGAATTAATAGGTGCAAGTGATAATAATGCCCCTCCTGTTCTTAAAATATATTGGGATGACGGTAGGATAAATGTACGTAGAAAAGTCTTGAAAGATCTTAATGTTTCGGATATAGATTTATTAAAAAAGGATGCATGGGAAGATGATTCCCAATGGTTCTCTAAGGAAGTGGGGAATGATCAATTCTCTTTAGAGGTTGATGTGAATGCCGAAAAGATGTCAGTCACTTTAGTAGGCGAAGAAACTATTACTTTTAATGATATACACATCGAGAAATGGGGAGTTTTCGAAAACTACTTTAAGGCAGGAAATTATCTTCAGACATCTAATCAGGGTGCTTTTTCCGAAGTAAAATATTTTGCTTTAGAAGTAAAACACTAAATTATTAATACAAAAAACAAAAAGAGATCTGAGTAACAGATGGCTTAACTTTTAATTGATCTGAATATTGATACCTTATACAAAACACATAATATTAGCCCTTGTCTCAGTTTGCCTTTTACTGTCTTGTAATAGCACGCTTAAAGTAGTTCAGGATACGAATATACCTTTTCAGTCTAGCGCACTTGCAAAAAACGAAATATTTGTCCACAATCCCCAAGAATTCAACACAGCAATTGGGCGAGCAGAAGCAGGAGACAGAATCCTACTTGCAAATGGCGTTTGGAAAGATGCGGAATTAAAATTTAGCGCAAAGGGTACGTCCAATGCACCAATCTACATAATAGCACAAGAAAAAGGAAAAGTATTTTTTGAGGGTACTTCCAATATAAAGATGGGAGGAACATATCTGCATCTTGAAGGACTTGTTTTTAGAAATGGATATACTCCAACAAGCGCAGTAGTCTCTTTCCAAAAGGACAAACAAAGCCCTTGCAATAATTGTAGAGTCACAGAATGCGTCATCGATGATTACAATCCACCGGAACGCTTCGATACAAATTATTGGATAGAAATCTATGGTAAGAACAATCGATTTGATCACAACTACTTAGTCGCTAAACGCAATAGAGGAGTCACTCTTGCAGTTCGACTAAAAAACGAAAATGATAGAGAAAATAACCATCGAATAGATCATAATTATTTTGGTTATCGCCCTATTCTAGGCTCGAATGGTGGCGAAACATTACGTATTGGCACAAGTCATTATTCACTCTCAAACTCTAACACTATAATAGAAAATAATTACTTCGAACATTGTAATGGAGAACTCGAAATAATCAGCAGTAAGTCTTGCCAAAACATTTTTAGAAATAATACATTCCATGAGTGTCAGGGCACACTGACTATGAGACATGGGAATGAAACTGTCGTAGAAAATAACTATTTCCTTGGAAATAGAAAAGTAAATACGGGTGGCATCCGACTTATAAATGAAACGCAGACTGTGCGCAATAATTATTTAGAGGGATTGACAGGGTACCGATTTAAAGGTGCCTTAGTAATAATGAATGGCGTACCAAATTCTCCATTGAACAGATACTCCCAAGTGATTGATTCTGATATGAGTTATAACCTTGTCATTGATTGTGATCATATACAACTCTGTGCAGGCAGTGATGAGGAACGTTCAGCTACACCATGGAATACTACCTTTACCAATAACATCATTCTAAATACGGAGAAAGACGATGTATTCACTGTGTACGATGACATCAGTGGAATAGAATTTAAGCGGAATATCTTAAGTAAGAACATTAAAAAACCAAGTTTCAGAGGATATATTGAAGAATCCGGATTTATACAAGAGGACCTTGAAATACCCACAGGAACTAAGTCACTTAAAAGCGATAGTCGTACTTATGGACCGATAGGTAGTGATGAAATACCCTCTTCTAAGAATACAGGTGTAGATTGGTATCCGAAGAAAGATTATACCATTCGTTTTGGATCTGGAAGAACTATACATGTCTCACCCGGGGAGAACACGCTATTTGATGCTATAAAAAAGGCGAAAGAAGGGGATGTTCTCGTCTTAGGAGCTGGCGACTACCATACCACAAAGCCTATCGCTTTACAAAAGACAATCTCAATATTTTCGCCTTCTGAGCGTACAAAACCAACACTTACATTTGAGCGTTCTCCCCTCTTTGATCTTGGAAATGGAGGATCTTTAAAAATGGAAAATTTAAATATTTCAGGAAAAGAGTCTGATGATTATTCAGGAAATTCTGTTGTCCGAACAAGTCGGTATTCTATGATTAACAATTACAAGTTGTTGCTAAAATCTTGCGATATAACTGACTTGGATGTAAATCATAGTTTTAACTTTTTGAAAGTATTTAAAAACACGTTTGCAGATTTAATCCGATTGGAATCTTGTAATTTCTCAAATATTTCGGGACATGTTCTCAATTTGGACAAAGAAACGGAAGATATAGGAATCTACAACGCTGAAGATGTCGTTATAAATAACTGCACATTTATAGATATTGGTGGCAATGCAATAAAACTATATCGAGGAGGAAGAGATGAGAGCACATTCGGTCCTATCCTTTTGTTAAAAAACTCAAAATTTGAGAATGTAGGTCATGATAAAAGAAATACAAATGCTTCAGCAATACATCTGCACGGAGTACAACATGCGGAATTAGAAAATCTTAAGATAGCGGATTCAAGGAAGATACACATACACCTTATCGTAGGCGAACCTATAATTAAGTTGCGTGATATTGAACTCATAAAATGCGAACCTTTAGTTTCAAACAGTGATGCATATTCATCCACAAATCTTAAGGTAATTAATGATTAAGAGTGGAAACATATTACTCATTAGCCTGTTGACATATGGAACGCTTGTGGGACAACACCCAAGACTGACGCTCTCACCTGCGGGTGTAGAAAATATCAAATCCAATATTGGTTCTACTCCCCTTTTTGAAAAACAACTGAAAAAAATAGCTCAAGAAATCGATGTTGTAATCAGCACAGACATAGATGTACCTATTCCGAAAGATATGGCTGGTGGCTATACACACGAGCAGCATAAATTAAATTATAAGTTGATGCATAAAGCTGGTAATTTGTATCAATTCACAGGCAAAGAAAAGTATGCGCGCTTTGTAAAAGATATGTTATTTGCCTATGCTGATTTGTATCCAACTTTACCTCTCCACCCTACTAATAAGTCGTATTCGACTGGAAAGATTTTCTGGCAGTGTTTAAATGATGCTAATTGGCTCGTTTTTTCAAGTCAAGCTTATGATTGTATCTATGAATATTTAAGCCCAAAAGAAAAAGACATACTAGAAAAACAACTCTTTGTCCCTTTTGCAAACTTTCTATCTATAGAAAATCCTAGGTTTTTTAACAGAATTCATAATCATAGTACATGGGCAAATGCAGCTGTAGGCTTGATTGCACTTGTAATGGATAACGATACACTTTTACAAAAGGCACTATACGGCTTGGATAGAGATAAAAAACAAACTGCAGGATTCTTAGCGCAACTCGATTATTCATTTTCGCCATCGGGTTACTTTTCTGAAGGCCCTTATTACCAACGGTACGCAATATTCCCGTTCCTCGTATTCAGTCATGCACTTCATAACAACAAGCCAGATTTAAACATATTTGAATACCGAGATGAGATTTTATTAAAGGCAACCAAGACATTGCTACAACTAACTGACCCTAAAGGAAACTTTTTTCCGTTTAATGATGCCCAAAAAGGTATGAATTATAAGTCCTATGAAGTGGTAAACGCAGTTGACCTTATGTACTTTATAAAAAAGGATGACGTGTTATTAGACTGGGCTGCAAAGCAAAACCAAGTTGCTCTTAATGAAGCAGGATTTTATGTTGCTCAAAACCTAGAAACCAGAAAGGCTAATGCTATTCTAAAGAGTTCAGTATTATATGGTGATGGGGTGAATGGAGATGCTGGCGGAATAGCCGTTCTGCGCGTTGATAATACAGATGTCGTATTCAAATATTCATCTCATGGTATGGGACATGGACATTTTGATAGACTCTCTTACTCCATGTATGATACAGAAGGAGAAGTGATCCAAGACTATGGTGCTGTCAGATGGGTAAATGTTGACCAAAAAGGTGGCGGTAGATATCTACCCGAGAATAAGACGTTTGGCAAACAAACTATTGGCCATAATACTGTGGTCATAAATCAAGAATCCCAATTCAACGCTACTGTTAAAAAAGCGGAACATTCGCATCCTGAATTATATCATGCTGATTTTTCAGATCCAAATGTACAGTTTGTAGCTGCGAAAGAGACGCATGCGTATGGAAGTACAGATTTAAGTAGGTATCTAATCCTTATTAACGATAAAGAATTTTCAGAGCCTTTGCTCGCCGATATATTTACTATTGCATCTGATCAACCTGTCACTATAGATCTCCCACTTTGGTTTCAAGGTCATATCATGCAGAGTAGTTTCGACTGTAGTAAGCAATCAAAGATGCTAGCACCACTCGGTGATACGGATGGCTATCAGCATATCTGGAAAGAAGCAAATTGTACTTTGAATGCTGATAGCTTTCAATTCAACTGGTTAAACAATCAGCGATTCTATACAATGCACAGCGTTAATAGTTCTGGTGACGAGATTATCATGGGAAGAGCCGGTGCAAATGATCCGAAATACAATTTACGGAGTGACCCTGTACTCATTCACAGGAAAAAGAATATGAAACAAGCTGTCTATTTCAATGTGATTGAAACACATGGCAAATACGATACGACTACAGAAATACCTATTCGTCCTTACTCCCAATTACAAAATATATCAATTGATTATTTTGATCAGGACATGCTCGTTTGCTCATTTTTAACTGATAAAAATTATTGGAAGCTTCATTTAAGCTTAAAAGACAACGATAAAAACACAAAGCATTCGGTAATAATTAACAACAAAACGTATTATTGGGAAGGCGTTTATAATCTAGAAAAACTAAACTATCAATAAATGATTTTACACAAGACTATTCAGCCTACTCAGGCTTATTTCATTAGCGATGACACACCTTGGGAAGATGTTGGCGGAGGTATTACCAGACAGATTATGGGCTATGATGGTAAAATTATGCTTGTAAAAGCAAAATTCGAATTAGGCGCAATCGGTAAAATGCATAAGCATTATCATTCTCAGGTTACTTATGTAGAAAGTGGTGAATTTGACATGACTATCGGTGAAGAGACACGAAAATTAAAAGCGGGAGATTCCTTTTATATACTACCGCATGTAATGCATGGCTGTACATGCACGACACCAGGTGTATTGATTGATGTTTTCAGCCCGGCAAGAGAAGATTTCTTAGGTCATGAAATGCTCGAAAAAGACCCTACATTATGAAAGTAGGAGGACTTCGATGGTGGGTAGTTGGGCTTATAGCTCTAGCTGCCGTAATAAATTATATTGATAGACAAGCACTTGGTGTACTGTGGCCAGATATTGCTGCAGACATGTATCCTGACGAAGACAGTGACGGTAGAAAAGAAATCTATGGTTGGATCACAGGCAGCTTTATTTTCTTTTACGCGGTGGGTCAAGCATTATTTGGAAAAATATTTGATTGGATTGGTACAAGAATTGGATTCGCAATTTCGATTGGAGTCTGGTCAATAGCGACTGCACTACATGCATTTGCAAGTGGCGCATGGACATTCGCTATTTTTAGATCAATCCTCGGTGTTGCAGAGGCCGGAAACTGGCCAGGTGCCGCTAAAGGAAATGCGGAATGGTTTCCTACTTCGGAGAGAGCTTTTGCCCAAGGTATTTTTAATTCAGGGGCAGCAATTGGTGGTATTGTAGCTATTCCTGCAATTGCCTTTATGACAATATACTTTAGTTGGCAAATGATCTTTATTACTATTGGACTGATAGGGTTGCTCTGGTTAATCCCTTGGTTTCTAATAGTAAAAGCACCGCCACAATACCACCCAAACATTACTGAACACGAACGGCAATATATCCTGAGTGGTCAGCAAACTGCTGAGATTACAGACTCAGAAGAGCAAGAATACAATCCAACAACTGCTCAGCTTTTTAGTCACAAAGAGAGTTGGGGCGTCATCTTAGCATCCGCAGCCATAGATCCAATTTGGTGGCTGTTTATTGTTTGGATTCCCATTTACTTAAATGGTGTGTACGGAATGGATGTTAAAGAAATTGGTATTTATGGATGGGTACCTTATGTAGGTGCTATGTTTGGAGCATGGTTTGGAGGTTTATTGGCTCAAAACAGAATCGGGGCAGGATGGGATGTAAATAAAACGCGAAAGTGGGTAATTACACTCGGATGCATTATCATGTTCCCTTCATTCTTTTTACTAATGAATCCAGGATCACCTACCATGGCAGTAATTATCATGGCAGTCATTCTTTTTGGATTCCAGACTGCAATCGGAAATGTGCAAACATTACCGAGTGATCTATTTGGAAAAAACACAGTAGGTACCTTATCAGGTGCAGCTGGAATGGCTGCAAAGTTTGGAGCATTTGGTCTGACAATCTTTGTTCCATTTCTTACCAAGGGAGATAACTATACACCTGCATTCTATGTGGGTGCTGTTCTTACTGCAATTGCATTAATTGCGGTATGGGGATTAATACCAAAAGTTGAACCGATAAAGCCCGCGAATTCATTTTAAAAACCGACATTTATAATTCAAAATAAAATAATTATTAAAAAAAAAATTATGAAACTTAAAGGAAAAATAGCATTTATATCTGGAGCGACAGGAGGTATTGGCTTTGAAGTTGCAAAGCATTTAGGAAAGCAGGGAGCTACTGTCATTATAAATGGTATCAATGATGAAGATGGCGCTAATAGACTAAAGACATTACAAGACGATGGCATTACAGCCGAGTATTATGGATTTGACGTTACAAATGAAAAAATGGTCAATGAAAACATCAAAGCGATTGGAGAAAAATATGGGCAAATAGATGTGGTGGTAAATAATGCAGGAGGACTTGGAGGAAGATCTAGATTTGAAGTAATGACAACTGAATTTTACAAAAAAGTCATGGCATTAAATTTAGATTCTGTATTCTTCGTTTCACGAGCAGCTATACCTTATCTAAAAAAGGGAACTGATCCAAACATTATAAACTTTACTTCTAATGCAGGATGGAATGCAGGAGGACCTGGAGCAGGTATCTATGGAACATCAAAGGCAGGTGTGCATGCAATTACTAGAGCTTTAGCAAAAGATTTGGCTGAATATGGAATTAGAGTAAATGCAGTTTCCCCAGGAACAATCGATACTGATTTCCACAAACAAATCAAATCAACGAAACCTGAAGTATTTGCTTCATGGGCTAACAACATCATGCTTGGAAGACTAGGCCAGCCAAAAGACGTTGCTGCAGTTGTAGCATTCCTTGCTAGTGCTGATGCTGGATTTATTACAGCTGAAACAATCCAAATTGGTGGTGGACAAGCATTAGGAATATAATAGAAACTTATAATCCAACTCAATAAAAACTTACATGTGCAAATTTGAAGGGCTAGCAGTTGTTACCGGGGGTGCTAGAGATATTGGTAAATCAATCTCTCTCAAACTGGCAAAAGAAGGCGCTAAGGTAGTCGTAAACTATTTCAATTCTGAAATAGGTGCACAGGAGACTGTCGATGAAATAGCAGCATCTGGCGGTCAAGCGATAGCTGTAAAAGCTGACGTTTCGAATATTGATAATATCAATAATTTGAAGGCGAAAGCAATTGAAGCGTTTGGTGAAAAAATTGATATACTTGTTAATAATGCAGGAGGCCTGTTTGCACGTAAAACATTGCAGGAATTAGATGAGTCATTCTACAACTTAGTTATGGATGTTAATTTTAAATCAACTGTTTTTGTAATGCAAGTATTTGAACCCTCTATGGGTAAGGGAGGATCGATTATCAATCTTTCTTCGCTATCGGCACGCGATGGTGGTGGCGGAGGATCATCGCTGTATGCTTCTTCAAAAGGAGCTGTTACCACATTTACAAGAGCAATGTCAAAAGAACTTGGATCTAACGGTATTCGAGTAAATTCGCTTTGCCCAGGATTGATAGGTGCTAAATTCCATGATGACTTCACAAAAGATGAAATTTGTAAGGTGATTGCAGGAAGAATCCCATTAAGAAAGGAGGGAACACCTGATGAAGTTGCTGATGTAGTGGTTTATCTTGCTTCTGATCAGAGTCCATTTGTGACAGGTACCAATTTTGATATTAATGGAGGATTAGCATTTTCATAACCAAAAAAAATTAGATAGTAACTCAATGAAAAAGATAGTAACATTTGGAGAAATCATGCTACGTTTAAGCCCACCGGGATTTAAGCGTTTTTCTCAAGTAAATGCTTTTGATGCCACGTACGGAGGAGGAGAAAGCAATGTAGCTGTATCTCTTGCGAACTACGGACTTGGAAGTACCTTCGTATCAAGAATACCTGACAATGATATAGGTGCTTGTGCAATAATGGAGCTTCGAAAGAGAAATGTAAATACAGAACATGTGGTAAGAGAAGGAAATCGTTTAGGAATTTACTTTCTGGAAACGGGAGCCGTAAGTCGAGGAAGTAAAGTAATTTATGATAGAGCGCATTCTGCAATGGCGGAGATTGATGCAGGCATGATAGATTGGGAATCTGTTTTTCAGGATGCCGATTGGTTTCATTGGACAGGTATCACACCTGCCCTTTCCCAAGGAGCAGCAAATGCATGTTTGGAAGCCATCAAAACTGCGAATAAATTAGGAGTGACTGTTTCTACCGATCTTAACTACAGAAAGAAGCTGTGGAATTATGGCAAATCACCAGGAGAAGTTATGCCGGCACTCGTTGAAGGCTGTGATGTTATTTTGGGCAATGAAGAGGATGCTGAAAAGCATTTTGGCTTACATCCGACCGGAGTTGATGTCACACACGGAGATTCAGTAGATGGCAAGGCATATTTATCTGTATTGAAGCAATTACAAGACATGTTTCCAAGAGCCAAAAAAGTAATAACTACATTAAGAGGTTCTATCTCTGCTTCTCATAATTCGTGGACGGGCGTCATGTACGATGGGACAACCTTGTTTGAAGCACCTTCTTATGAGATAACGCATATTGTGGATCGCGTTGGTGGAGGTGATAGCTTCATGGCTGGTTTGATTTATGGCATGCTTACGTATGAAAATGACCAAGATGCGCTTAACTTTGCAGTAGCGGCATCCTGTCTTAAGCATACAATTAAAGGAGATGCAAATTTAGTAACAGTTGAAGAAGTAGAGAAGTTAATGTCCGGTGACAAAAGCGGAAGAGTATCAAGATAACATATGGAAAGAACAGATGTAATGCAATTAATGGAAGAACAAGGCATGGTGCCTTTATTCTTCCATTCTGATGTCGATGTATGTAAACAAGTTTTACATGCCTGTTATGATGGCGGCGCACGATTGCTAGAATTTACGAACAGAGGGCTTTTTGCTCATGAAATTTTTTCAGAGATAAGCAAATTCGCTATGAAGAATCTACCAGGCATGGCCCTAGGTGTTGGTTCTGTTACAGATGCTGGCATAGCTTCATTATACATGCAATGTGGTGCCTCATTTGTCGTAACGCCTGCATTCAAAGAAGATATCGCAAGAGTATGCAATAGAAGGAAAGTACTGTGGCTTCCAGGCTGTGCAACGTTAACAGAGATATGTACTGCGGAAGAGCTCGGATGTGAAATTGTCAAACTATTTCCAGGTAGTGTGTACGGCCCTAACTTCATTAAGTCAGTGCGTGCTCCTCAACCGTGGACTAAAATAATGCCGACTGGTGGCGTCAATATTACAGAAGAAAATCTGAAGGGATGGTTCGATGCTGGTGCATGCTGTGTAGGTATGGGGTCTAAATTAATATCGAAAGACCTTGTTGAAAACAAAGATTTTGACAAGCTGAAAGCACGGGTGAGTACTGCTTTAGAAACTATAAGAAGTCTAAGGGGTTAATGTTAGGTAAAAAATAATATTATTGTCTCGTACAATGCGACAATACATATCCTCGGTATAAGAACGTATTCCGAAGACTGTTTAATTCGAATTCGACATCAGTAATCCATGCGCCAGCTAGACGCAAGCGGGCTATTTAAAGTATCTAGCCAACCTATCATTGTACAGCTAATGCTCAATATGTAATAATATCTGCACCTCTGTTCCGCTTGGCTTTCCATCTTTACTCATGAGGTCTAGGATATTTACTGTTGATTCATAACCATATAAATCAGTAAGCAAGTTGATTCTTTCTTTAGATATTATTGTGCCTAGAGATTTGTTTTTAAGACTTGATTGGGACTGGATAGTTTTTGATGCTTGGCGCCCTATCCCATTGTCAATGATTCTAATTTCCAGAAATTCTTCTATTTTCCGAATTTTAATGGAAAGATGTTTGCTACCATGTTCTTTGTTTAACAAACCATGCCATATGGAATTCTCAACATAGGGCTGTAATAGCGCAGGCGGAATTTCTATAAAATCTGCTCCTACATCATCGGCCATGTCGATATCAAATGTGAAGGAATTACCTAGTCTTAATTTCTCCAACTCAAGATAAAGACGGATGACATCCACCTCTTCTTGTAACCTGACAAACTTGGAACGGCTATTATTTAATATCTGTCTGATCAATCTTGAATATCTAATTATGAAAGTACTCGCTTTTTCGTTTTTATTTTGATTGATGAGCGATTTGATGGAGTTCAGACTATTGAATAAAAAATGTGGATTCATCTGTGAGGAAAGTGCCTGCAGCTCCAGCTCTGCCATCTGGGTACTTATCTTCTCGTTCTCCTCCTGTTTCTTACGAATTCTAGCAAGGTAAATCCTTAAGATCCACCAGCCGGTCAATCCTAGAAACAGAAAAGCGCCTATATAAAAAGTCCACGTTCTCCACCATGGATAAGCGACATCAATGGTTATCAACTTAGGTTCGCTCCATACATTATCACTATTTGATCCCTTTATCCACAATTTATGGATTCCCGGACTCAAACCTGAAAAGCTAATATTTTTCTTATTACCAATATCAATATAATCTTCATGTACATTTTCGAATTTATAGGCGACTTTGTTTTTCTCTGGCACCACATAATGCAAAGACAATACATCAATATCAATAAAATTTTGATTGTGATCGATCTTAATATTGTCTAATTTTTCTAATGCAACATCAGATTCATATTCATTACCTAGAATACGGATGCCAGACAGTACTATTTGAGGAGGCACCTGATTGATTCCGATTTTATTTGGATCGAATTCGTCGACACCAGAATCACCAGCGACAAATAGATTACCATCATATTTGCCAAATGATCGATAATAGTAGGCACTATTTATAAATCCATCCTTACTGTCGTATGTTGTTATTGCTCTTGTCCGTTTATCTATTCGAGATAGATCTTTTTCTGACATTATCCAGTAATGCAAATTATCATCTTGTATAATATCACAAATATGACTATGTTTTAGACCATCTTCAATTCCTATCGAACTTATAGTCTGGGATTCTTTGTCAATAATATCTATTCCCGATCGACCTCCTATCCAAACATCACCTTCATCATCGATGTGAATGGCCTCGATTATTGAAGTAGATAACTGGTATCGTGGATCGTTAGCATCTTGCGTATAGACTTCACATTTGCCAGATTCTGGATAATAATGAAAGAGTCCTTGATACCTACCTCCTATCCATATAGATCCATCGGCATCTTCAATAATTTGAGTTATGGTATGCGCTTCTGGGAGTGCATCATCACTCTCAAACATCGAAGTCGTAGACATATTTCTTAAATCCAACTTATACATACGTTTCATTTCACCACCAAGCCATAGGATGTCATCTCCTGCATAATATCCCCATCGAATAAGCATATTGAAACGTTTTGATTTTGTGATTTTTTGAATATTTCTATCATACACATGCACGCATCCTCGTCCCATGATGGCGAGCCTATTTTTGTCAATTTCGATTATTTGATATATCCTATCATCGAGCAATGGGGAATTGTCTTTCATAAGAGACCTGATTTTCCCATTCCTTTTATTGATAATTTTAATACCTCCAAACAATTGGCCAATGTATATATTTTCCTCATCAATGTATACACAAGTACTAGACTGCATTCGAGAGTTATCGTAAATCACTGGACTTATCTCTTTATTTGTTTTTGGCTGGTGTTGAAAAGGAAAATTATCAGTGCCAGCCAGCCATAGAGTCCCTTCTCTGGTCACCATCGGCGCATAGAAATACCTACCTAAAATATTATATGGTAATTCGTGCGACTCGAATTTAATCAGCTGTTTCCTTTTAAGATCATATTTAAATATCCTACCTGGTCGGATAAACGTCCATAAATAATCTTCTTGATCTATGGCCGACTGCATATTTTGTATAGGAAAAACAACGTTACTATCTAATTCAAAAACCTGTCTATTTGCATCATATCTTA
>Ga0209828_1000053_pt1 | contig 87034 bp, 96 predicted proteins | sample MaitaG_FD_187429 | JGI IMG/M metagenome (GOLD analysis project Ga0209828, IMG submission 187429) | Marine algal microbial communities from Maine, USA - Maine_Asex2 metaG (SPAdes) (version 2) | ecosystem: Host-associated > Algae > Red algae > Unclassified | place: Maine, USA | collected 2015-01-05
CTGTACGAAATTCCGGCGGACATCCTCAAGATCGACCGCAGCTTCATCACACGGGTCGACCAGGGAACGGACGAACCGGTCGCACGCGCGGTCATCGAGATCGCTCAGTCTCTCGGCATGACAACGGTCGCCGAAGGCGTGGAGACCGCAGCGCAATACGGGTGGCTCGTCGAACACGGGTGCGACCGCCTGCAAGGATTCTTGTTGTCCCGACCAGTACCTGCAGACGCCGTGCCTCCAATGGCCGGTGCTCGGCTCCCCGTCGCGCCGCAGAGCTGAGTTGCGTTCGGCGCCACAAGCTGGGAGCACGCGCTCGGCACGGCTCCCCGCTCTGCTGGACGCTTCCGCATTCGTTGCTGCTGCGTGCGGTGACAGCATGGCGGAAGAAGCTGCATCGACGACAGAGACTGTTGCCAGACCACACCGCCCACGTCACCCACACCGTTTACGTCGCCCACAACGCCCAGCACTCCCCCGCCGCCGACCAGCCCGGAGCCGGCGTCGGTCGAATCGGTGGCTGCGGACACGATCGCGGTCGAGACCACGCCGGCGCGTTCCGAGCCGGTTGCTGAGCGTCGGTCCCACCGGTGGCTAGGATCTGCTCATGACCCGCACCGCACGCCAAGTCAATCTCGCCTCCCGCCCCAACGGTGCGCCCGTTCCCGAGAATTTCGAGGTGGTCGAAGCCGACGTACCTGTAGCTCAGGACGGAGAGATCGTCGTCGCCAATCGATTCATGTCGGTCGACCCGTACATGCGAGGCCGGATGAACGATGTGAAGTCCTACGTGCCGCCGTTCCAGATCGGCCAGCCACTCGAGGGCGGCGCAGTCGGCGAAGTCATCGAATCGAATTCACCCGATATTGCCGTGGGCGACCATGTTGTGCACGGGCTTGGTTGGCGCGAGATCGCCGTGCTGCCTGCATCACAAACCCAACCGGCCGCGAACGTAGACGGCGTCTCGTTATCGGCCAACCTCGGCGTGCTGGGCATGCCTGGCATGACTGCCTATGTCGGGCTCCTCGATGTCGCGTCCTTCAAGGAAGGCGATGCGGTGTTCGTGTCGGGCGCAGCGGGAGCTGTCGGCTCACTTGCTGGTCAGCTCGCAAAGCTGAAGGGAGCATCGCTGGTGGTCGGTTCTGCCGGGTCCGATGAGAAGGTCGCATGGCTCACCGAAGAACTCGGCTTCGACACGGCGTTCAACTACAAGTCCGGATCCGTCGCCACGCAGCTGTTCGCAATGGCACCTGACGGCATCGATGTGTACTTCGACAACGTCGGTGGCGATCATCTGCAGGCGGCGCTGCACGCGCTAAATGTGCACGGACGGGTCGCCCTTTGCGGTGCCATCTCCGTCTACAACAACACGGAGCCAGCGCCGGGCCCGAACAACCTGACCCTGGCGATAGGCAAGCGTCTCAATATGCGTGGCTTCATCGTCAGTGACCATGCGGACATGCGTGATGACTTCGTTCGTGAGGTCGGCGGATGGCTCGCCGATGGCACGATTAAGGCCGAGGAGACCGTGATGCATGGCATCGACACCGCGGGCGAGGCGTTTATCGGCCTGCTCGCAGGGGCCAATACAGGCAAGATGGTCGTCGAACTCTGAGCCAGAACTTCACCCAATACCTCAAGTCCGAAGCTGCCCACTACCCGTGATTACGAGCTAGCGCACCTGGGCCGATATGCGGCGCGAGCCTGAGTGCTGTGACCGGGATTCTGGGCGTCGTTATCGGGCGCCTTCGTGCGCTGTGGTCAGTCGATCGATCCGCTCTCGAGGATCCATCGTGTCGATTGCCCTGTCGCGTTCGCGATGTGGTCGAAGTCTGCGTCGTAGTGCAAGACGGTGAGCGACGCGGCCTCGGCGACTGCGGCGATGAGGAGATCCGGCACTTTGCGACCCTTCAGTCCCTGGGCGGCCAGCTTGCGTTGAACTTGCTTTGCCCTGTTGAAGTGATGTTCTTCAACGTTGATTCGGCGGAAGGCTTCGAGTGCGACGTGGAGACGGTCCCACTCGTCCGCGTTGCGCGCCGAGTAGCCGATCTCGAGATCGGTCATGGTGGTCCGGGCTAGGCCTTCGCTATCGAGTTCTTCGATTCGCCGGAGGATCGGGAGGGCGCCGAGTCTGGTGAGAACGCTCGTGTCGAGCAAGAACATCAGCGCCACGCGGCAGTGCGGTCGTCCAGGTCAGCATCAGCGAGCACTGAAAGTGCGCTTGCGAGTTGGGTGCTGCGCAGATCCGCGGCGCTACGGAGTGCTTCATTGACGGTGTCCTTGATCGTGCGGGTGCCAAGTCGGGCGCGGGCGGCATCAAGTGCATCGTCATCAATGTCGATCAATCGCTTGGTCATCCAGCGAGTATATACGAGTCGCGGTCGAAGATATACTGCCAGGTGTCACGTAGAGGCGGCTGCGATTCCCGAGCGCTGCGCCCGGGTCGTTATCGCACACCCGGTTTGGGTTCGAGGTCGGAGCATCGGGTGTTCGTTCGGTGTGGTCCCCGTGGCCGGTCAGGGCTCGGCGTCGGACCAGATCTTCAGGCATCGAAGTCAAGATGTCTTTACAGGTAAAGATATCTTGACTAGGCTGTGTTCATGACCATAATGACCGGACCCCTTGGGCGCCTCACTCACCAGATCCTCGACCTCGACTACGGCGATGAGCAGGAACGCCTCCGCTACTACGAGACCTACGCAATCGCAGCGCACCTGCAACTCCTCGCCCTTCCATTGGTTGGGGCTGTTGTGATCGGCGTGGCCGGTCGGTCCGCAATTGGGCCCGTGCTCGTGATGCTGGGAATGGCGTTTGCAACCTTCTTCCCCGGGCTGATCCACCTGGGACGGAACAATGTGCGGACCGAGTCGATTGCACTGAGCGGGCGGAATCGGGGCTATATGGTCGCTTATGCGCTTTCATGCTTGGCGCTGATTGTTGCTGTCGTGGCCCGTAGCGGCGGCTCTGGCTTCGGTGGTGGCCTCGGGATCGGTTCTGCTGTGGGTCTTGGGCTTGCGTTCGCCGCTGGCGTCCTGGCCTCCCGTCGACAAAGCAACGTTGATGACGCTGTCGATCCCGGATCCTGACGGTGGCAAGAACGAGCGGGCCAATTCGGCCAGAAGCTAGCGATGTTGCCGCCGAGAGCATCAGAACGCGGCGAAACGAGCTCGGACTCAGTCAGATGGCGCTGGCGACCGCAACCAACGTGAGCAGGCAGACCATCATTTCGATGGAGCAGGGGAACTACGCGCCCTCGGTCTACCTTGCATTGCGGGTGGCTACCGCGCTTGAGTCGACGGTCGAGGACCTCTGGGGCTGACTACCGCCCGACTGGCGCAATTGACCGGGCTGCCCAACAGCGACGAGCACGCCCTGATCAGTCGCATCTGACCGAAGCCCTGCACTCGCACGATAATTACGAGTGTGAACGCTCGGGGTGGCGTCACACTACCGGCGATATGTGGGTGATCGCGGTCAAGGGGAAGATCACGATCATTGTTCGCGTCCGATCTGGTCGAGGAGTTCGGTGAAGAGTTCGGTTCGTTGGGTTTGGTCGTTGGCAGCGGCGTGGTCGCGTTGGCGGAGCACGACTGGTTGGAATGTTTGGTCGGTGGTGAAGCGGACGCAGGACTCGCAGATCGATTCGAAGCTGCAGTGGAGTTGGGCGGGTCGTTGACACCAGCCTGTGCCGAGGAGTCGGTGGTGGACTTCGTTGCGGATGCGGCGCATGTTCGGCCCGACAGTGTCGGCGGGCAGGGGCGCGTTGCGGGACGGTTGCCAAGGTTCTTTCCGGGCGCGCTCGGTTGTCAGCTGCCGGGTTTCGTGGTCGTTGCTGGTCGTTCTTTGAACTGGGTCGGGGCGTGTCCTCACGGCGTCTTGCTGGTTCTCGCGCTCGCGGATGGCGGCTGCTGAAAGTGTTGGCTTCTGGGTCGGGTACGTCGTTTCAGGTTGCTTTTGCAGCCTTGACGGCCCGGCCCTTCTCAACAGCTTCGACCCATCGATCATGGCCGTAGGCGGTTTGAGTTCGCATCATTGAGAACGCACACCCCGATTGACCACATAGGCACGAAGCCGTTTGCGCTCTGGGGAACGTTCCGGTAGTGGTTCATGGAGGAGGTCTCTGGTGTTTGTAGCGAAACCCGTTAGAACATTGGCATGCACAATCAAGACGAGTCAATCCAGACCGTGCTCGCCGCCAATCAGCGGTTTTATGACGCACATGAAGCTCGTGACTTCGCTGCGATGGCCGCCGTCTGGGAGCAATCTAAGCGCGTCGTGTGCGTACATCCCGGGTGGCCGATCCTGCGTGGGTGGGACGCCGTTGCCAATTCGTGGTCCCGAATTCTTGGTGGACCCGGTCGCAACCAGTTCATTCTGACCAATGCGACGGTCGAGATCGAAGGGGACCTGGCATGGGTAACGCTCGATGAGAACCTGGTCGATGGCACCTCGACAGGCACCGTCGCTGCCTCAAACGTGTTCGTGCGACGGGGGGACTCATGGCTGCTGATCTTGCATCATGGGTCGCCGGTGATGTCATAGCACTAACAGCACCGCTCATCCTTCGGGGAAGCGCAATAACCAGCCGAGCGCCACCCAGCGGGCTCGCTACAGCCGTGAGCGTGCCCCCATAGCGATGCACTGTTACTTGGGCCAGCGCTAGTCCAAGGCCATTGCCGTCGCAAGTTATTGCATAATCGAGGCGCACGAATCGGTCAAAAATCCTCGCGCGTTCTTCTGGAAGAATCCCCGCACCGTCGTCGCTCATAGTGAGCCAGGATGTGCCGTCTTCGATAGCGACATCATCGTTGACCCCGCCCGCTGCGTGACAAGGCGCGATGGCGATGAGGTTGTCGATTGCGCTTGCGATCTCGATTGCATCACCACCGCTGCGTTTGTATTGCGCTGGTCAACAACCATCCCGTAACGCGGCATATCGCGGGCCGCAGACTCGCTCGCCAGCGCATCGAGGTCGACCAGCGTTGTCTGATCAGAAGCAGCACGGCAACAACAGCGATGGCGGTCGTGGTGGCAGGCGGCGCGAGCAATGCGACCCGTGGCAGAATCGATGCCATCTCAGGATCGTCTGCGTCAAGTCGATAACCAACCGCCGTCGTTTGGTTGGCGAAGCCGCCTATCGCTTATAGCTGCTAGTCGGACAAACTGGTGGTTCGCAGGTACGGGCGGATCGTGGTGAACTCGCCAAACTTTGCGGCCGCGTCCTCGTCAGACAGTCCGGGTGAAATGATGACATCGTCGCCCGGCTGCCAGTTCACTGGGGTTGCGACCGGTTGGGCCGCGGTCAGCTGCAGTGAATCAAGCACCCGGTCGATCTCGTCGAAGTTGCGTCCGGTGCTTGCTGGGTAGGTCAGGGTCAGCTTTACCAGGTTGTCGGGGCTGATGATGAAGACCGACCGCACGGTAAATGTTTCAAGTTCGTTCGGGTGGATCATGTCGTAAAGCTCGGCTACGTCTCGCGACGTGTCACCCACGATTGGATAGTTGACGGTGACGTTCTGGGTCTCCTCGATATCGCTCTTCCAGGCGTTGTGATCCTCGACCGAGTCGACGCTGACGGCTAACACCTTGGTGTTTTTCTTCGCGAACCGGTCAGCCAGCTTGGCCGTATACCCGAGTTCGGTCGTGCAGACGGGCGTGAAGTCCTTTGGATGCGAGAAAAGAATGACCCAGCTGTCGCCTTTCCATTCGTGAAAGTTGATCTCGCCGTGGGTGGTGTTTGCTGTGAAGTTTGGGGCTTCGTCGCCCAGTCGTAGTGCCATATGCACAGCGTAATAGTCTAAACCCGACTTATCCAGTCGGAATTAAGTTTTCGTGCTGTGGCATATGACACCTACATTTGTGCGATGGCCGATCGAAGCAGCTCCATGCTCAGCGTCGAGGAGCTCAACCGGCATCTCGGCGAGCTTGATTTCGACGTTCCCCACATGGTGGTTGAGCACGCCGCAAGCGACTACGTTGTATCGCGATCGGCGATCGAGGGATTGCGGCTGCGGCCTGGAGGCTACGTGCCTGGCCCCGTGTTGATGGCCCTTGCAGACCTCACCGGCTGGCTGCTCGTCTTCACACGGGCCGGGTTCACGCCGATGGCGTTGACCTGGGATCTCAAGATAAACTTTCTACGCCCGGCCCATGGCGCCGACCTGATCGTGACTGGGCGACAAACCAAGTTCGGCAGGCTCTGTCACGCAACAGTCGAAATCGCGCTCGACGGTGATCTTGAGCGCTTCGTCGCTCATGCAACAACGACCTATGTGCTGCCCGCAGACTAGGTCGACCTAACCCTCTGCACCTTGTTCCCGGTTAGCCAGAGCAGCGGTGACCTGTGCGTTGATATGGCCTACCTGCGTGGTCGGTTCGTAACGGGCGGGGCGCGCCGCAGAAACGAACTCGGGCAAGGGGGCGATTACCGCGTCAGCGTCGAATGCGTTGAACAAGATCAAGCTGTACCGCTCCCAAGCTGTGTCCCTGACTCGATGCTGCGTCGCCTTTAGGTGACCGTTAGTGAGCCGTTCCAACATGTCGCCAACGATCACGGTGAATCGATCCTGCAACACGGGGGCTTCGACCCAATCGCCTGACCGGGTTACGAGTTCTAGCCCGGGCGCCGTTTGCGACATCAACGTGAACGCCTCGTAGTCGGTGTGTGCACTGATGCCAACGACCTGTTCGGTGGTGACGGCGAGTTGCGCTGTGTGTGCGGGGTAGCGCAACAGGCGCATCATCGATGAGCTGCGCACGCTCTCATGATCGGTAAAGGTGTGCGCAGGCAGTGAGTACATCTCAGCGAACGCAACGAACAGCTCGCGCGATGCGGCCCTTGCGCTGAGATACCAGCGGTACACAATGTCTTGAAACTCTGGCAGATCACTCGGCCAAAGATTGCTGCCAAGACCACCAAACTCGGTGCTCGATTCGCCCGGAAGATCCATGGCGAGATCAAAGGACTCGCAGCGGGCGACGGTGCCCGCTTCGTACGCCGGCTCTGAGCCCAGCGGGATCCATCCACGTTGAGCACCCTCAGCGTGTGAGTACGCCGACTGCTTTCGCTGGTCGGACAGCGAGTGAAACCGTCGAGCTTGTTCGAACACGGCATCGACCGAGGCTTGTGAGGGACCAAAGTTCGCGGCGGTGAAATAGCCGACCTGCTCAAAGGCCTGGCGCATGGCAGCAAGCGTCGATCGACGAACATCGGCGCTGCCTCGAAGGCCGCCGAGGTCAATATCAATTGAGGACATGCTGCGCTACCTCGCGAACTACAAGAACCACGAAGGACCGAGCGCCAACACGATCACCAATGCGATCAGACAGCCACCAAGGATTAGCACTCCCTGCAGATGGTCATTCATGATGTGCACCTGCCACCATCTCGCCCAGTCATCGCAACCTCATCATCGCGCTGGGTTTCATTGCATGGTCCAGCCGCCGTCGACGGTGATGGTCTGACCGGTCAGATAACTCGATGCGTCGCTCGCCAAAAGCAAGAGCGCGCCATCGAGTTCTTCGAGTCGCCCGGGGCGTCGCATGGGCGTGCGCTTGGTGATGAAGCCGAGCCCGCTGCTCCCCTCTTCCATCATGGCGTCGGTGAGTTCGGTCGGGAAGTAACCCGGGGCGATGCAGTTCACTCGTATGTCATGGCGAGCCCACTGCCCAGCGAGCTCGCGGGTTAGGCCGACGAGACCGGTCTTGCTTGCGACGTAACCGGCCTGGTTGTTGGGAGCCGACGACACAAAGCTGTGCACCGAGGCAATGTTGATGATCGAACCAGGCTGAGTGCGCTTGATCATCTCAGCCGCTGCGGTCCGGGCGAGAAGAAAGCACGATGTCAGATTGATCTCAATGACACCGGCGAACTGCTCGGCGGTTTCTTCCTCTGCCTTGACTGGCGCGTCGCTGCGGCCAGCGTTATTAATGACCACGTCGAGACGACCGAACTGTTCATAGGCAGCGGCAACGACTGCGTCCAGGTCGTCCTCGTTGGTGACGTCGCAGCGCATCGCCACGACCTGTGGAACCTCCGCAGCAATGGCCTCAAGCCGTTCGAGCCGGCGCGCTGCGGCAATTACCTGCATTCCTGATGACGTCAGGGTGCGCACCATCTGCTCACCAATACCGCTCGAAGCCCCGGTCACAATGGCGACGCGATCCTCGACGTTGAATATTTCTGATGCCGTCCGACTCACGCCTGTAACCCTAGTGTCCGGCCTAGCAGCTAACGCCAAGAACAGGTCCCAGGCACACCGCGACCCAAAAGTGACGGCCCACCCACGCTCACTACGAGTTGTCAGCCCACCACGTATCCAAGCGCTTCTCCGTAGCTGTGATATCGAGTTCTGGTTCCGATCGCTTCAGTTCGAGCAGGAACTTCAGTGCTGCGCCGACCATAGGCCCAGGTCTCACGTCGTAGCGATCCATAACCGCTTGGCCATCGATCAGCGGGCGTTCGGCTTTACGTCGATCTTGTGCGGCAAGCTCCAAGATGCGTTCCTCAAGCGAGTCGACGTGGTGGTGAAGCTCGAGTCGCTTGCGTTCGTTACGAGTCGTGCAATCGCTACGAACTAGTTCGTTCAATAGTCCAAGCAGGTGGCCAGCGTCGCGGGCATACCTGCGGACGGCGGAGTCACTCCACCCAGCCGCATAGCCCTTGAAACGGCCGGACAGCCGCACAAGTTCGGTAACGTCGCGAACAACTTCGGTGGGGTACTCAAGTTCACGAAGACGCTTCTTCGCCATTTTCGCGCCGACTGCTTCATGGTGGCGAAACGTGACGCCGTGATCATCGATCTTGCGCGTAAGCGGCTTGCCGATGTCGTGGAACAAGGCAGCAAGGCGCAGGGTCAAGTCGGCTCGGGTCTTGGCGGTCACCGCAATGGTGTGCGCCAACACGTCTTTGTGCTTGTGAATCGGATCTTGTTCAAGTGCCAACGCAGGCAGTTCGGGAATGATCTTCTCGGCGTCGCCGGAGTCGACCAACGCCCAGAGAGCGTTCAGGCAATCCTCGTCGAGAAGTGCTGCGCTTAGTCGATCTCGGGCAACGACAGGTTCCATCGCCTGACAGTCTGCCCGATCAGATCACCCTTACCTGTCCAATTTGGTCACACTCTTACTAGTCTCGCGATCGTGAAAGCACTGCTGTTCGAGCGCCGGGAGTCGCGCTACGCGGCGGCAATTCTGACTTCCAAGCTCTCCCCTGCTGCTGGTGCGCTCGTCGCACCGTTGCGTATGGCCGATATCGACGAGCCAGAGTTGCCCGGCCCTGGCTGGAAACGCATCACGCCGTTACTGTCAGGAATCTGCGGAAGCGACCTGTCCACGTTGTCCGGTCATACGTCGCGCTACTTTGAGCCGCTTGTTTCGTTCCCGTTCGTTATGGGGCACGAAGTCGTGGGGCTTACCGAGAACGGCAACCGTGTCGTGATCGACGCTGTGCTTGGGCATGAGGCGCGTGGCGAGCAACCTCCGTTCGATGGCGCCGCTCCAGCCGACGGATGCGACCACGGCCACTTGATCGGTGGCCGACTTGAAGCTGGACTGCAGATTGGTTCGTGCGAAAGCACCAGCGGTGGCTGGTCGACATCAATGATCGCTCACGCCAGTCAACTACATGTCGTTCCCGACGCAATGAGTGACGAGTCAGCCGTCATGATCGAACCGACCGCCGGCGCCGTCCACGCTGCACTTCGAGCCAACGTGCAAGATGGTCAGACCGTCGTCGTACTCGGCGCAGGAACTATTGGGTTATGCACGATCGCGGCCCTTCGTGCACATACGGGCGCGGGAACCATCGTTGCGACGGCCAAGTACTCCGAACAACGCAAGCTGGCAGTAAATCTCGGTGCGGACACGGTCGCAGAGCCAAGCGAGATCCGACGTGCGGTGCGACGCGCTACGCGAAGTCGCATGGTTGGTTCCGTGTTGTCCGGAGGTGCCGATGTTGTCATCGATGCTGTCGGAAGCTCGTCGTCGCTCGAAGACGCACTCGCTATCACTCGCCCACGTGGCCGAGTTGTCGTTTGTGGCATGCCGGGCGTTGTCGAAATTGATCTCGCTCCGCTGTGGCATCGTGAGACCGAGATGGTCGGCGCGTACACGTACGGCACTGAAGAACTCGCCGACGGCACCCGCTCCCACACCTTTGCTTTGGCGACCGAACTCGTTGAGTCAGCCGACCTCGATCGGCTGGTCACTGCTACGTATCCGCTTAGCCAGTACAAGCAGGCAATCCGGCACGCTTCAGAGGCTGGCCGTCGCGGCGCGATCAAAGTCGCCTTCGACTTTCGCGAGTAGGCCACGGCCGCGACGCCGAAACAGGATCAACCATTCTCGTTGCAGCAACTACGTTGAGGCGATGACCACGACTTCACTCGGAAACTACGTGCTTGGCCTGGCCGGGCTAGGCCTACTGCGTCGGTGGTACGACGACGACGCGGCTACCTACCGCGATCGCATCGTTGATATAGCGGCGGCGTATGACGATAGCGACATTCTGCAATTCAGTTTTGCGACGCCCGAACTCGATGTCGAAACGGGCTACACGCAGTGGTCGGCGGACTACGACGGCCCGGGTAATTCGATGATCGATGCCGAAGAGTCGGTTATGCAACCTCGCATGGCTGCGCTCTTTCAACCAGGCATGACAGCTCTTGATGCAGGGTGTGGCACGGGTCGTCATGCTGTCGAGTTGGCATCGACCGGCTACTCCGTCATTGGAACCGACGCCACCAGCGCAATGTTGGACATCGCTGCGGAGAAACTCCCCGATGCCGATTTTCGCAGTGGGAGCTTTGAGGCCCTGCCCGTTGAAGACCACTCAGTCGATCTCATCACGAGCGGCCTTGCGGTCTGCCATGCGACCGACCTCGATGTCGTCTTTGCCGAATTCGCTCGCGTCCTGAAGCCAGGCGGCAAGGTCCTCGTCTCTGACCCGCATCCGACCGCCGGGCTGCTCGGCGGGCAGGCCTTCTTTAGCGGCGAAGGTTTCGACTTGCCGTTCATTCGCAATCAGGCGCATCCACTGTCGACCTATGTATCGGCAATGGTCCGCAGCGGCTTCCAGATCGACTCATTAATCGAGCTGCCCTTTCCTGAAGAGGCAGTGATCTCGAACCCGAGTTACCAGTTCTATCCCGACGTGACCCGCTCGAGCATGCTGGGCGTGCCGTTTGTGCTGGTGTGGGAAGCGACCCTTAGTTTGGCTGCGTAGCGGCCTGTCGAATTGCCTGGCGATACCCGTAGGGCAGGTTCAACTCGGCCAGTTCATCGATCTCGAACATCCCAACGGCGTTGTGTTCGTGACTGATCACAAGCTCGCTTTCGGGGTCGGCTTCGGCGGAGAAGCAGATGATCACGACCCTCTTGTCGGGAACAACTTCGAAGAGCCACGATCCCAGTAGAACACCGACCGTGACCTCGATGCCGATCTCTTCACGGCACTCGCGGACAACAACGTCGGGCAATGATTGGTCATCGGGATCGATGCGTCCGCCGGGGAGCTCCCATTCGTTTCGCTCGTTGCGCAGCAGCACCCACCGCTCGCCGCAACGCAGCGCGGCTTTTACTGAGACTGGCAGATCCACGTTTTTAGGGTATGCCGAGCGTTGTCTCACAATTTGTCGCTGTGTCCAACCCCAGGTTGCCTGCACAGGTGTCGGTTCCGGCGCCACCTTCGATCTGATCGCTCGCCTTGCCGCCTTTGAGTGTGTCGTTTCCGGCACCACCGTGGATCACATCGGGACCGTTCCCGCCGAACAGGGCATCGTCGCCCGCGTTGCCATCGAGTTGATCATCGCCCCTGTCGCCATAGATCACATCGGCTCCCGCACCTCCCTGCACAACATCGTTGCCTTCGAGACCGCGCACGTGATCGTCACCTTGGCCTCCTTGGATGACGTCAGCACCGAACCCGCCGAAGACCACATCGTCGCCGGCGCCTGCATCGATATCGTCTGCGCCGCCAAACCCGCCAATTGTGTCGTTGCCTAACCCGCCGATGATCTGATCGTCGCCAATGCCGCCGTACAGATAGTCATTGCCGTCGGAACCAAACAGCAGGTCAGTCCCGCTTTGGCCTCGTAGCCGGTCGTTGCCAGATCCACCGTTGATCAAATCGTTGCCGTCGCCGCCGAAGATGACGTCGTTGCCGTCGCCACCGAGGACCTCGTCGTCGCCCGACCGGCTACAGATTGTGTCATCGCCGCCCAGGCCATCGATCACATCTTGGCCCGATGTTCCAACGATCACGTCGTCGCCAGCTGTGCCGATGCCGCTTGCGCCCATCCGCATATCGATAGTTGCTGCGAAACCGCGACACGTGGCACTAGATGGCGAGAGCTTGGCGACGAACACGTCAAAGAAGTCTGGGGCCGTGAGTGCCACGTCGTCGATGATCATCTGCTGGGCGAAGTAGCCAGCGAGATAGGCGCTTCCGGCGCTATCGAGGGCAATGGAGTACACCGCATCGTGGTTCGGTCCTCCAATCGACTGCGCTAGCGATGGGGCGCCGCTTGGGTCGTAGCCCGCAACGAAAATCTCAGTGTCGTTTACGCCAGCTGCGGTGAGCCCGGTGGTGCCAAAGTCAGCATTTCCTTGGAACGTGCCGGTTGCGAGGCTGGCGCCGTCAGATGCGACCGCAACGGACTCGACGAAGTCGTTGGATGTTCCGCCGCCGATAGCTACCCACAGTGGGGCGCCATTCGTGTCGTACCTTGCCACAAACACATCGCTGCCGCCTGTGCTGCTCACGGTGTGCGGGCCGAACGTGGCAGTGCCAGAGAATGTGCCGGCGACGTGTGCGTTGCCTTGTGCATCGACCGCAACGGACCGGCCATGGTCGCTACCAGCGCCGCTACCTGCCGACGTTGCCCAGTCCAGGTTTCCGGCCGGGTCGTAGCTCAGCAAGAACATGTCGATGTCGGTGCTAGTGATCGTTGCGGCAACGGGGTCACCGAAGCTCACGGTGCCGTCGAAGGAACCCGTTACGTACACACCTTGGTCAGCATCTACGGCAAGCCCGTGGATGACGTCACTAAAGCCGCCGTTGTTTGCTGGCCGCGCCCAAATCAAGCTGCCTTGGGGATCGAACTTGGCGATCAGCATGCGCCGAGACGCCGCCGTGTACGACGTGCCACCAGCGGTAAACGTGCCGTTGAATGAACCAGCGACGTAGGAGTTTCCGGCAGCGTCTGCGGCGATGAAGGTTCCCTCGTTGTGACCCGTTGCGTCGATCGACGACGTCCATTGAAGTGAACCCGCGGCGTCAAACTTGACGACGAACATGTCGCTTTTCACGAAGTTGGTGGGCACGTGCAGGACACGGCCGGTCAGGTATGCGTTTCCTGCAGCGTCGAGGGCGATAGATCGCCCTTCTTCAGGATCAGGACCGCCGAAGGACTGTGCCCATAGAGCGGCACCAGACGCATCAAACTTTGCAACATAGAGATCGGTCGAGTTCGAGTTGGAGGTCAAGGTGATCGCACCGAAGCTGGCTTGACCGCGAAAGGTTCCGGCTAGATAGACGTTGCCGATGTCGTCGACGACAGCCTGCCCCTGATCAGGCGCATCCGACGGGTGCACCGCTTGCGCGGTCCACTCCGCGAATAGTGTGTCACCCGCGGGTTGTGGACTCGCTGGTTCAACAGCGACCGCGACCAGCGCCACAAAAAACATCATCGCGCATATCGCAGCGGCAACTGTTCGACGGATCATGGCTCCACGGTACAGATGTCTCAGACCCCACCAGTGGGGTATCTGGGATGCGTGGCCGCAAGGCCTAGCCGCGAATATTGACCTCGACCCGTACGCCGTTGGGGTCGTTCACGAAGATCTGTCGCAGATCAATTTCAGGTCGTGCAGCGGTGCGGTAGTCAAGTCCGCGCTCGTCGAGCGCCGTGCACAAACCGGTGAAGTCGCTGCCTGCAAAGGCAATATGGTTGAAGGCGCTACGGCTCTCAAAGCGCTCGTCAGCGTCGATGAAGTTCAGGTGGACCACAGCGGTTTCACCGAGGAAGAGCCACGCGCCCGGAAAATCAAAGTCGGGACGTTCGTCGGGCCGGTTCTCCAGTCCAAGGATGCCCTCGTAGAACGCGATCGTTTCCTGAGGTTTACACGTATCGATGTTGATGTGATCAAGTCCGTTGATTGCCACCCAACGATCGTAGATCACTACAGTGCGGCAACGCACTACGAGGAGACTCCAATGAAGCTCGGTCTGTCTGTTGACGAAGTCCTACACACCACCCGCGCGGTGCGCAAGCGACTCGACTTCGACAAGCCGGTCGAGCGTGAGGTGCTCCTTGAATGCCTAGATGCGGCCGTGCAGTCGCCAACAGGCTCGAACAGCCAGGCGTGGCAGTGGATGATCGTGACCGACCCGGAGAAGCGTGCGGCACTCGCTGCGTTGTACAAGCAGGGTTTTGAAATCTACGCAAACATGGAGGGCAACGCAGAGACTGCCTACAAGGGCGACGACGAGTTGCGTCAGGCGCAGCAGGAGCGCGTGAATACATCGGCCCACTACTTGGCTGAACACTTTGAAAAAGTGCCCGCAATGCTGATCCCGTGCATCCCACGGCTACCCGAGGGCATGCCCGAGTTCGCGAGCGCGTCGGTCTACGGGTCAATCCTGCCAGGCGTATGGAGCTTCATGCTGGCTGCTCGCGAGCGTGGCCTTGGCACGGCGTGGACCACGATCCATCTGATGTTCGAGGAACAGGCCGCAGAAATCCTCGGCATTCCATACGCAGAAATGCACCAGTGCGCGCTGATCACGATCGGCTACAGCCTGGGCACCGACTTCAAACCCGCCAAGCGCCCACCGCTCGACACCGTCCTCCACTGGGACTCCTGGTAGCGCAGCGTTCTCCGGCTCCACACCAAGGCACCCTCCAACCCGGCGACAGAGCTAACGTCACGGTGCGTGGCACCGTGACGTCATCGAACCACTCTCGGCTAGCTCATCGTTGGCAGTTCGAGACGGCCGGCGAGGTTAGCGGCGAGTGACCTTGACCGGCAGCGTCTGGTAGCCGTTGACGAATGAGGAGAAGGTGCGCTCGGGTTCGCCTTGGACCTCGACCCGCTCGAAGCGGCCCAGGATCTCTTCCCACAGAACACGAAGCTGGAGCTCGGCAAGCCGGCTTCCCATGCAGAAGTGCACGCCGTAGCCAAACGACAGGTGACGGTCGGCATTCTCGCGGGTGATGTCGATGCGGTCGGCGTCGTCGCCGTACATGTCTTCGTCGCGATTTGCAGAGATGTACCACATGAGAAGCTGATCGTCTTTCAGGATCTGCTTGCCGCCTAGCTCGGCATCGCACATCGCAGTGCGGCGCATGTACGAGAGCGGGGTCTGCCAACGGATGATCTCAGGCACCGCCTGCGGCACAAGACTCGGATCGGCGATCAGCTTGTCGTATTGGTCGGGGAACTTGTTGAGCCCATACACGCTACCCGACATCGTGTTACGGGTGGTGTCGTTTCCGCCGACGATGAGCAGCAATAGGTTGCCAAGGTGTTCGGCGGTGGCCATGTCCTTGGTCGACTCGCCGTGAGCGAGCATTGAGACGAGATCATGGCCTGGGTTTTCGCGTCGTTCTTCCCAGAGGCCTTCGAAGTACGCAACGCACTCCATCAGCTCCTGTTGACGCTGAGCATGGGACTCAATGAGACCGCCCGGCTCGGGGATCGCGAACACGATGTCGGACCAGTGCGTGAGCTTGCGGCGATCTTCGAGGGGGAAGTCGAAGAGCGTCGCCAGTAGCAGCGTGGTGAGCTCGATCGACACAGTGTCGACCCAATCGAATGTTTCGCCCTCGGGCAGTGACTCCAGGACTCCAACGGTCCGCTCGCGGATGTCGGCTTCGAGGTTCTTCAGGCTGCTTGGCGCAGAGATGCCGCGCACCGTCTTACGCTGCGCAGTTTGATCGGGCGGGTCCATCGCTATAAACGGCTTGGATTGGTTGATGCCGGCTGGTAATTCAGACCCCATCTTGAGGCCCAACGTGATGCCGGCGTCGGAGGAGTATGTCTTCCAGTCGCCATCGACAGCCTTGACATCGTCGTACTTGGTGATCGACCAGTAACGCCCGGCCGTTTCGAGTTCGTTCAGGTGCACCGGGTCTTCAGCTCGTAGCCGGGCAAAGTGGTCGTGCCAGCGATGCTCTAAAAAGAGGTGGGCATTCAACGGGTTGATCTCATCGATGGCGAGCTCGGCTGCCGAGGGTACGTTGGCGCCCTTCTCGGCCATCTCCTGCTCGGGATTCTTGAAATCTTCGAGTGAGATGGTGGGAGCCTCGGTCGCTGTATCGGTCATGGTCGCCATCTTAGGAGTCGGAGACTCGCGTAGCCATAACGAACCATCCAAACCCTGAACAACCGCGCGGAGTTGCTCAGGTGCTTGTCGTTTCGTCGCTAAAGATGACTCGTTTCAAGCCGATACTTACACTGTGACCATGCTCGGACGGCCGCCAGTCGCTCCTCGCGATATAGCGACCGACGACGCCAGTTTCGAGAGCCACGAATCAATGACGCCGCGCTGGCTCGTCACGGCCTCATTGGCATACATGGCATTGCCGACGCTGATCTTCGTCGCCGGATGGACTCGCCCCGCAATAGCCACCATTGCAAGCGTTTGTGCGACCGCTCTATTGGCTATCAGCGCACAAAACGCCCGATCAAAACCCAGCTACTCCCTGCCACTCGGAACCTCAGCGGGCATTTGGGCCGGAGCCACAGTTATCGGCTTGTTCACGGGCGCCGGTGCCATCTTTCCTCAGAGCTGGGATTGGCTGAAGCACAATGCGATCTTGCGAGATCTCGTCGTCGAACAATGGCCAGTTGCCTATGACGTCGAGGGCCAGTCCTTTCAGCTGACGTACTACATCGGCTACTACCTGCCCGCAGCAGCGGTCGGCAAGGTGGCCGGCTGGGAGGCGGCGAACTCGGCACTGTTTGTGTGGACAGTTCTCGGTATTGCACTCGCGTTCACATGGTTCTGCGTGTTGACTCAGGCTGCAAAGCGCGGTTGGATTCTGCTGGTCGCGGCGCTCTTTTCAGGTCCAGACGTGCTGGGTTGGCTTTTGTTCTCGCCGGTGACTCGTGTCGAAGACGTGTCGCTACCCTCGCAACAGCTTGACTGGTGGGCACAGGTCGGCAAATACCCGAACCATGTCACGAGCGTCATGTGGGGACCTCATCATGCGCTGGGGGCCTGGATTGGAGCCGGACTGATTCTGCATTTGGCTCGAACTCGCCAGCTGCGCTGGATAGCTCCAGTCGTAGCGTTTTGCGGGCTGATGTCGCCGTTCACAACGCTGGGCTTGCTGCCGCTCGTTGGTTGGGCTGTGATCTGCGATGGTCGACAGGCGATCTTACGTCGGGTACGCGAACTAGCTTCGCTCCCTGCGGCGCTCGCTGCTGTTGCTGTTCTGCCGGTCGTCGTCTACTACGCCGCACTATCTGCGCCGCTGCCTGCTCCCTATGGCGGTTCGGTCGAAGCGGGGTTCGCCCTTACCAATCCAATCCGGCCGATGAGCTTTGTCCAAGCGCTCGCTGCCTACCTGCTGCTGATCGCCGTTGAGGTTCTGATCTTCTCCGCGTTGGTTAGGCGGTCGCCAGCCGGGCGTGAGCCCGATTCTCGGATGTTGCTCGGTGTGGTGACGATCACGATGCTCCTGTTCCCACTCGTGCGGTACGGACAGTGGAGCGATCTCGCAATGCGCGCCGTTGTGCCCTCGATGTTCGTGTTGTCGATTCTTGTGGGCCGCATACTTCTTGAGTCGCCTCGATCAAACACGTTCAGGCTTGGCCTTGTCTATCTACTCGTATTTGGACTAGTTGCGCCCTCGTTGGAACTTCGTCGAGCCATTACCAATAGTCACGTGCATGGCGCGTACGTGATCGACGGTTTCGATGCCAATGACGCCGACGCGAGCGCAGGAATCGTGTCGCTGAGCGAGACGATCTATACCACTCAACCTCGCTTCTTGGCTCAGTACACCGCCTCCGAGGACACGTTCTTTTCGAGCACCATCGCCCGGCGCCCGAACTAACCAAACTCGGTCGGCTAGAACACCCGCTACGCGAGACGCCTACCTATACGATGCGCAGAACGTCAAGGAGAATCCAGATGTATTTGCGCAACAGGTTTGCCCAGCACCGACGGATTATTCTTGCCGCTGTCTGTTTCACATGGACCGCAAACATCATCCTTTACCTGGCAGGATTCGAGTATCGAGGTCTGTTCGGAACACAATTCGCGTTGTTGGTCGCAGCAGCGCTGGTCTGGACCGCTGAACCGGTCGAACCATAGTCCGACTCTGGATGCGGGCGTTGCGGGTACGGCCGAGGGTGTCGCCGACGTCGTGCACAGCGGTATCGCGAGAGACGAGCCGGGAGTTACCAGAGGCCGAGGGTGTGGGCGGCGCCGGTCCCGCGGTCGACGTTCAGGTTGATTCCATTGATGTAGCTGGCGGTGCGTTCGTCGGCCAAGAAAAGCATCGCTGGTGCCATCTCGGCAGGCTCAGCGAGCCGTCCCGCTATTTCTGTTGCCCGGTCGATCACGTCGTCGCCGACGCCGCGCCGAAAGTCATCGGCGAGCTGGGTGTTGGTAACTCCTGGACAAATGCTGTTCATGCGCACGCTACGTTCCTCGCGAATCTGCAGGGCTCGCCACATCGTGTAGTACTGCACAGCTTGCTTTGAAAAGCTGTAGCCGTCGCCAACGACCGCTGCATTGGTCTCGGTCCACGTGGCGCCGTCTGGAAAGGATTCCGCGGCCATCAGCGCGACATGGTGCTCAAGATTGTCCTGCCAGGCTCGGCCCGCAGTCGAAGCGACATGGGTGATCGAGCCACCTGCTGGGATCCGATCGAGTAGCTGTTCACTCAGGTAGCGCAGACCAAGCCAATTGATCGCCATGACCTCTGCCGCGTTGAAACGGCCACCGTTTGGCACGCCTGCGCAGTTCATGAGCATGTCGACCCGATCAGGTAGTTCGGCGATAGCCGAGTCGATCGAGGCCTGGTCACCAAGGTCGCAGGAAATGCTCTGCGCGACCTCTGCCTCAACCGGCGCAATATCCAGACTGTGCACTGTTGCACCGGCGTCTAGCAAAGCGTCGACCGTCGCCGCGCCGATTCCCGACGCCGCGCCAGTGACTACGACGACCTGCTCTTTCCAGCTCGCTGCCGTGGTTCCGTGCATCCGCCCACCTTAGGCAACCTGGGGCAGCACCCGATCCATGACCTAACTTCGACCCATGGATCCATGTCAGCTCACCGCTCACGATGCCCGCGATCAGATCGCTCGGGGTGAACTCGCCTCGGTTGAACTGATGGAATCGTGTTTGGCACAGATTGAGCGCCTTGACCCTGTCGTGAACGCCATGGTGATTCGCAACGACGAGCGCGCCCGCGCCAGCGCGCAGAGAGCCGATGAACTCTTCGCTGGCGGGAGCTCAACGGGGCCGTTGCATGGACTGCCGGTTGCGATCAAGGATCTTCAACCAACGGCTGATATGCGAACGACCTACGGCAGTCCACAGTTTGCTAACCATCAGCCCGACATCGATGCCGGAATCGTCGCCCGGATCAGGGCCGCTGGCGGTATTCCAATCGGCAAAACGAATATCCCCGAACGCAGCATCGGGGCAAACACGGTGAACCCGCTCTTTGGAGCCACAGGCAACCCTTTCGACCCAACCCTCACATGTGGCGGTTCCTCGGGTGGTTCTGGTGTCGCCCTAGCCACGAACATGGCGCCGCTCGCGACGGGTTCAGATCACGGCGGCAGTGTGCGTATCCCTGCGTGCTACAGCGGTGTGGTCGGCCATCGGGCAACGCCAGGCATCGTGCCTCATGAACTGCGCTCGATGACGCAGACTTTTTACAGCGTGCAAGGACCCATGGCGCGCACGGTGAATGATGCAGCGCTGCTGCTCTCGGTGATTGCCGATCGCAGGACCGGGTCCTCCCCCGCCGACCCCATGATGTTCCCGTTCGATTCGTCGACATTCGCATCACTCGACGATCTCGACCCCTCGACACTACGAATTGCTGTCAGCGAAGACCTGGGTGGGGTACTGGTTTCAGAACAGACGCGGTCCACGTTTCGAGAACGAATTGCGACGCTCGCCGACTCGGTGGCGGCATGCGAACCGCATCCCATCGATCTACGCCGAGCGCCCGATGTCGATTGGAAGATACGAAGCGATATCTTCGTGGCGCAGTATCACCAAGAAGCCGAGGGTTGGGACGACAGCTTCAACCCGAATATTCGAGCGTCCTATGAAGGGGCGCTCATGATGCCAATGCAGGACATCGCCGTGGCTCGCCAAGTGCAAATGGAGCTCAATCAGCAGTTCCAAACTGTCTTCGACGACTATGACGTGCTGCTCTGTCCGGGCGTCAGCGTGGCCCCGTTTCCCTGGGTGCATCGCAACCCAACCCACATCGATGGTCAACCGGTCGACAACTACATGGCCTGGCTTGCTCTTACGGCATCACTCACCGTTGTTGGCCATCCCGTAACAGCATTGCCGTGCGGGCTGGACCATCAAGGCACACCCTTTGGCATCCAGGTTGTTGGACCCATGTATCACGACCACCGTTTGCTCAGCATCGCTGCGGCGCTCGAGACAGTGTTTGCTTCCGACACATCCACCGCTCGCCCAGTGGCCGATTTCGATCAGCTCGCCCAACTTTCACCGGGATGTCGAGACGTCCGGATGTAGCTGGTTTCGCAATCGACAGCGTCATGCGGATCCCAGCAAGTGATTATCGAATGCGTACGTTGTCATGGCCTCGGCTCCATTCGACGTGATCAGATACTGGTCCTCAAGCTTTATGCCTTGTCGACTCTCTGGGTCGCCGACATAGCTTTCAACACAGATGACCATTCCGGGCTCAAAGACACCCGGTAGCGGGTACGGCTCCGGGCCGCGACGCGGGATGTTCGGCTGGCCGCCAGCCAGGCCGAGCCCATGGGCCAATTGGTAGTAGCCATACTGTCGATAGGGCTCAGGAACGTTGAAGGCTCGGTCGGCAAACTCCCTAAATGAGCGCCCGGGTTCGAGGTTGCAGGCATTCTCGAGCAATTGGGAGTGCGCAATCCCATACAGCTTGCGTTGGATGGCACTCGCTGGAAACTCGCCGCAGAGGAACGTCCGAGAAAAATCGACGGAGTAGCCGTGCAACGCAACGGCGTCGGTGTCGAAACAGACGAGAGCTCTTGGGTCAAGCACATGATCCGACGCCTCCTGAAAGTACGGGAACGTCCGGTGCCCGGATTGGAGCAGGCGTGTCACGACAAGCTCGCCACCCATCGCGATCAGCGAACGGTGAAATTCGGCCCAGACCTCTTGTTCAGTCCGCCCAGGCACGATCGCTCGTTCGAGGTCGGATGTCGCCGCTTCGGTGATGCAGACCGCGGCGCGCATTGCCTGGATCTCAGCTGGCTGTTTGATCGCCATAGCGTGTTGGAACACTGCGTTGGCATCGAGCAATGACAGACCCGCATTCTCAAGCGCGGCTGCCGCAGGCGGGTCGATCGACTCGACCGCAACCTCATTTGTGCCTTGTTGGCGGACAAGGTCACGTACTTCGAGCGCGAAGCGAGCTGCCTCATTCAGGTAGTCGGGCGACTTCTTGGCGTTGAGCGCTGGAGCGGGCCGAATGTCATCGATTCCAGGATGGTCAGCCCACAGATGTTCACATCCAGCGAACTCCCAGACGGTCGCCCTGCCATCATGTGTCACCAACGTCAGGCGATCAGGGCCCGTGAGGCCATGCACCAGCATGTTCCGGGTGCCTGTGGCGTAGCGAATTGAGAACGGGTCAGCTGTCAGGATTGCCGAAATTCCTCGTTCCTCCATGATGGTGAGCAGTCGGGTTCGACGCTGTGCCACGAGCGCATCAATGTCCACAACGGGCGAGTTCACAAGATCAACCCGTCGGCACCGGCCTGAGTCGCTGCGGCCAACAGGTGTGTCTCGGTCACCCGTCCATACACCCGTCGTGTCCGGTCGACCGGGCCGATGACCCCTGGACGGTCGGCATAGGACAGCACCAGCGAAACGCGCTGGTGGCAGCCTTCAACAGCAGTCACCCGGTGCAGCGAGTACCGACCCAGGAATATTTGGAGGGTGCCCGGTGCGCTCGCGACCGACTGTCGATTCTGCATGTCTTTACCAGCCAAGGAGCGCTCCAAGCCTGCAAGGTTCTCGTCTCCCGGGCGTCGCAGGTCACGGTGGAACTCGAAGATCCCTCCCATCGTCGCGCACTCGATGGGAATGGTGACCACGAACTCATTGGTGTCGTAATGCCAGCCATAGCAGCCTCCGGGTGGAAGAACGGTGGCTACGAGGCCGGCGAGCGGGTCGCTGTACTCGAAGACTCGGTCAACACCGACCGCCGTCGCCACCAACCGCTTGAACAATGGAGACACATACAACCGATGGGCGGCAGAATGCGCAGGAATCATGTCGCGAGTGACGTGCCCGGCGATCCAATCCGACGGCATGGCGACGGCGGGATGAGCGGACGCGTCGATGCTCTCCCGCGCATAGACCGAGCGACGATCCGTCATGATGTGAACGAACGGCAGTGCCGCAGCCAGCTCATTGCGGATGGCGTCGACCGCTTCGGCAACAAGGAACCCAGCGCTGAGCGCGATGCCGCGGTTGGAAAGGTCTCGCGACATGTGCTCACCGAGTCGGTCCCATCCTGCCGGGTCATCACTCAGCCCAAGTCGTTCGCCGTCGACAAGGTCCCCAAGTGGTCCCGACTCTGGGTCGGCTAGTTGAAGTCTGTGATGTCGATTGTGCCCCATAGGCCCAGTCAAGACTCTGAGCCATAATTTGTCCAACTCATATATTTGATTGAAGTTAATCAATCTGCTTCATAGTCTGCGGGCGCCCTTCTACACTATGTTTCGTGTTGCGGCCGCTACGACTAGAGATCCGCCATTACGAGACAGTCGTTGCGATCGTCAACTGCGGCACGATGACCGAAGCCGCGCTGCACCTCTCGATCACGCAGTCAGCAGCCAGCCATCGGCTCGCTGAGGCAGAGCGCCGCCTGGGCCTCGCATTGTTCTCTCGCGGCCCAGACCGCAGATTGTCGCCGACCACGCATGGCGCACGGCTCTATGAGGTGGCGACGAGGACCATCGCCGATCTAGCGCGGCTCGAAGAATCGCTGGTAGGCAGCCCCGACCGCATCAAGGCAACGGTTCGTATCGGCGTGGGCGGGTATGCCGTCTTCGATTGGTACCCCAGCTTTCAAGTACGAACACGATCGAAACGACCGGAGCTGACGCTCGAGCTCATTGCCCTCGATGACGACCCTGCGTCGGCCCTCGCCTCGCGATCAGTAGACGTCGTGCTTGCTCCTGGGCAACTATCCGGCGATCACATCAACCTGCAAGCAATCAGCGACGAGCTGGTGTTACTTTGCGCGGCAAATCATCCGATGGCTGCGCTCGAGGCCATAGATGCTCCCAACCTCATAGACGAGACCTATCTCACCTACAACGGCGTCCCGAGCCCGGGTTTCGAATACGACCGGTTTGTCCGGCCCTCGGGAGTATTCCCGCGATCGGTTCGAGTCGTGCGGCATCCAGATGCGATCGTCGAGCTCGTCGCTGCTGGCACGGGTGTCTCGATCCTGAGCAGATGGGCAACGCGGCCAGCTGTTGCCGACGGCCGGGTCGCTGCCGTCCGGTGTGGCTCCGGTGGCCTTCCAATCGCCTGGCATGTCACGCACAGACGAAACGACGAACTCGCCGCTGGTATCGCGACAGCGTTGGCGCGTCACACCGGGTCGTGGCCCGACAAGATTCGGACTGATTGAGCCAGGGCCCTCGCAGTACCCGGAAGCCCCATCGCCCGATTACGCTGCGGCCGATATGCAGCTGCTTGATTCGTCAGAAGTCCCCGACCGGGCCTTGGTTATCGTCGCCCATCCTGACGACATTGACTTCGGTATCGCAGGCACCGCGGCAGTGCTCGTCGCACACGGCTGCGAGGTGACGTACGCGCTCTGCACCAGCGGTGAGGCAGGCATCCCCGAAGAGATGGACCGAGCCGAGCTCAAGGCGATTCGAGAGGCCGAACAACGCGCCGCCGCCACAGCCGTTGGTGTCACCGACGTTCGCTTTCTAGGCCAACCCGATGGTCACCTCGAAGCCAACCTCGAACTGCGCAAGGCCATCAGTCGCGTCATTCGTCAAGTGAAGCCCAACGTCGTCATCACGCAGAGTCCCGAGCGCAACTACGACCGGATCTTTGGCTCTCATCCCGACCATCTGGCATGTGGCGAAGCCACCATCGCGGCGGTGTACCCCGACGCCCGCAATCCCCACGCACACGTCGAACTGTTGGCCGAGGGCCATGAGCCGCACGCAGTCGACTGGCTGTGGATTACCCGCGGTCGCGACGCCAACCTGGCCGTGGACATTACACCCAACTTCGATGCGAAGGTCGCCGCGCTGTCCAGCCACAGCAGCCAAGTCGCGTGGATTGATGACATCGACAAGCTGCTACGTGAATGGGCAACAGCTACCTCACACAAACATGGTCTCAGCGGCCAAGCAGAACTCGTCGAAGTCTTCACACGGGTGAAGACCAACTAACTGTGTCACCAACCGGTCGCCACCTCACAACAACACGGCCATCGCGACACAGCAGACCGCAGCGACATCAAAACAAACACGGTCGCTGTGACAAAGCTGCACGCATCTAGGTCGTTTATCTGGGTGAAGACCTACAAACACCGTCACTGCCTCCCTCGCGCTCAGTAGTGTTGCGGTGTGAGTGCTTCTGGAATCTTCGCCGTTGTGTGTGTCGTCGTGGCCCTTGCCTCAATCGGCTACGTGTGGAGTCGGGTTAGCGGTGAGCCAGGTTCGATGGGCGACGGTACGCCTGGATCCGTCATGGATGCAAACGAAGAAGTACGACGTATCGACCTCGGCACGCACACCTATGTCGCTCAGCAAGCGCACGAACAGCTCGTTGACGAAGGCATTTCCTGTCGCGTCGTTTCACTTGAAGAAGGCGCGTTCGGTATCGGGCTTGGGTCACATCACTATCTGGTCTACAACGCCGACGATCAAGATCGAGTCCGCCAGGTCGTCGACACGCTTCTCAGTGACGCTGGCATCGGTGTCGAGGATCTGAACGAGATGGGCTTCGACGAGCCCGATCAATGATCATCTTCGTTGACTACGAGCACGAGAGTGCGCGTTCAGAGAAATGGGCCCAGCGCAACCTGGCAGCGCGCACGTGGATCACCTATCGTCTCGAAGACCTATCGGGTCAGCACTGCATGTTGGTTCGATATGACAAGATCACGCCGGAGTTGATCAAGCGACTCGATGCCAGAGCAATCTTTATCAGCGGCAATGGTTCCGCTCCCGACCAGTACAAGTCCGACGCCCTTGCGCCACTTCAAGACATCGTGCGCACCAGCGGCCTGCCAACCTTTGGCTTCTGTGGCGGCTTCCAATTCTTCTCCACCGCGCTCGGCGCTACTGTGGTGCCGCTCGACGCCGACCCCGACGAAGTCGACGCTCCAGGCTTTGGACGTTTCCCCAGCGGGGCGCCCGCGGAGCTTGGCTACTTCGGCGTCGAGATGACTGCGCCGCACGCCATTCTCGATGGACTCAGCGAGCTACCCGTGTTTCGCCATGCCCATGCACTCCACGTGCCTGAGCCACCCGCCGGGTTCGATGTGCTTGGCTCAACCGCCGTCACGCCGGTTCAAATCGCGGTGGACAACGAACGACGAATGGTGGGTACACAGTTTCACCCGGAGTACTGGACCGACGAACACCCCGCAGGCAAGACCTTGATTGCAAACTTCATGCGATGGGCAGAGATTACCTAGCCACCGGGAAATTCGCGGGCGCGGGGCGCGCACGATCGCACCAGCGCTACAGTCGGCCTATGTCTCGCCATTGCCGGGTGGGGTACACCGATCATTAAGCGCAAGAGCACCTGACATCCTGATGCGATGACGGTTAACCCTCAACCAGCGTGAAGCCTTCGTCTAGCCAGCCCGTGACGCCACCGATCATCTTCTTGACTGGTCGACCGAGCGTCGCCAGATTCCGAGCAGCTTTGTCGGCGCCGTTGCAATGCGGTCCGGCGCAATAGACAACGAACAGCGAGTCCAATGGGTACTCAGCAAGGTTTTCGACCGTGAGCGTTGCGTGGGGCATGTGCACGGCCCCGGCAACATGGCCAGACGCAAACGCTTCTGGACCGCGCACATCGAGCAACACAAAGTCCGGGTGCTCGACAGCCAACGAAACATGTACGTCCCAGCAGTCGGTCTCGAATGCGAGCAGACGGGAGAAGTGCGCTTTTGCGGTTGCCGAATCAGCTACGGGTACTTCGCTTACGGGCGTGGTTGGAACTTTCATATGTTGATGATGGCACACTGGCAACGCCTCGGGCTGGCCGTGCCACTGGTAGGAACCACGCTGCATGGCTCGCTACGGAGCGATGCGCTCGATGTGCCAGCTTCGATCTCCAAACACGTATCGCAAACGGTCGTGCAGCCGGCTTGGTCGCCCTTGCCAGAACTCGAACATGACTGGAGCAATGCGATAGCCGCCCCAGAAGGGCGGCCGGTGAATCGGCTCGTCGCCAAATCGCGCCTCGACGTCGCGTACCGCTTGTTCAAGGACAGTGGCATCTGCGATCAGATCACTCTGCGGTGACGCCCACGCGCCGATCTGGCTGCCACGTGGCCGCGACGCGTAGTACGCATCGCTTTGCTCAGGCGAAACGCGGGTCACCGTGCCTACGACTCGTACCTGGCGGTGCATTGGGAGCCAGCTGAAGAGCGCACTGGCCTTGCCGCTCGATTCAATCTCCGCGGCTTTTGCGCTCTCATAGTTTGTGTAGAACACGAACCCATCGGCATCGACCTCTTTGACCAGCACATTGCGAGCGTGCGGCCACCCCGCTTGGTCGACCGTGGCCACAACCATTGCATTCGGCTCATACACATCAGCCTCGGTCGCGGCCTGGAACCATGCCTGCCACTGTGCAATCGGGTCGATGTCCATCGACTCGATATCGAGCGTGCCGACGTCGTACTCCATGCGCAACTCACCAAGGTCCATGTGACCAGTCAACCATCAGTACTCTGTGTCGCGTGAGCCGTTTGCGTATTGATCCAGCGGATCTCGTTGCGATAGCGGTCGGCGGCGTGCTTGGTGCACTCCTTCGTGAGCGCATCACCAACCCTTGGATCGAGGCTGGATGGTTTGCGTACGCGCCCAATACGGCGGTCACCGTAAGTTATGAACCTTCGATCGCCACGCGGATTCTGGTGATTAACGCTGCTGGTTGTTTGCTGCTGGGTGCTCTCACCGTGTTGTTGGCTCGAGCGCAGTCATCGACATCTCGCCGGGCACTCGTCGCCTTGAGCACGGGATTTTGCGGCAGCCTTACGACGTTCTCTTCGTTTGCTGTACAGGTTGCGCAGCGGCTTCGAGGTGAAGTGCTCGTTGGTGGCCCGGACCTGTTCGACGCACCCGCTGGTTTCAGCTATCTGGTCCTCAGCGTTGCAGCAGGAGCACTCGCATTTGCGGTTGGGCGCGTGTTCGTCAAACAAGTGGTTGCTCGATGATCGTTGCGTTTGTGTGCATCGCTGCTGTCGCCACGCTCCTCCGTGCAGTGGCGACCGCTGGTCAGACAGATCTCGCCATCCCGTGGCGCACGCTGGCGATAAACACCATCGGCTCCCTTCTTCTCGGAATCATCGTTGGGGCCCAGATTACGGACCACCTCGGGGGTGTCGTCGGGGTTCGGTTCGCGGACCACGTGCTGTGGACATCTGCCGGGCTGGGGTCGTTGACCACATTTTCAACCGTGGCCGCCGAGACCGCAATGTTGCTTGACGGTGGCCGTCGAGCGCATGCGGCGGGCTATGTTGGCCTCACGGTGACTGCGGGGGTCATCGCGGCCCTATTCGGAATTACCATCGGAGAGATCACGTGAGCGCACCCGTTGTACTCGAAGTATTTAGCGACTTTCTTTGACCGTGGTGCCATGTTGGCACCGTGCGTGTCGACGAACTGAAGCGCCGTATGGGCGACGCAATAGATGTGCAGTGGAAGAGCTTCTTGTTGCGTACTGAGCCAAAGACGTCCTCGCTGGAGAAGTTCACGCGCTACACCGAGTCTTGGGCTCGACCAGCGGAGATGGAACCCGACGCCAAGTTCACGACGCCGTGGCAGTCAGGCGCGACTCCCCCATCTAGTTCGTTCCCCGCTCAAATGGCTTGGAAGGCAAGCGCCCATTTCGGTGCAGAAGCCCAGCAGCGATATCACCACGCATTGCTCGATGCGTACTTCGTACAGAACCGCGACATCAGCGATGGCCCTGAGCTCGCCAAGATCGCGCACGAGTGCGACATCGACAAGGATGAGTTCGTTGCACTATTTACCGAACAGCACGACTCGCTGCGCGACATCGTCGCCCAGGAGCACAACGATGCAATCGGCCGAGGTATTACCGCTGTTCCGACCGTGGTGATGGGCGAAGCATTCCCCGTGCCGGGTGCCCAAGACGTCGAAACCTATGAACGCCTCGTTGAACGCATGATTGAGCGCCTTGGCTGATCCGGGTGCGCCTACGCTCGCCCCAGTGACATCTCAGACCACGCTGCTGTTCCTCCATGCTCATCCCGATGACGAGTCGATTCTCACGGGCGCGTCCATAGCGCAAGCCAAAGAAGCTGGCGCTCGCGTCATCGTGGCGTTCGCCACGCGCGGTGATGCCGGTGAGACAAGTGCTGACCTCGGCAATGAGACCCTGGGCGAGCGCCGCGAGACCGAGGCACGCGCTGCCTGTGAAACGCTGGGTGTAGACCGGGTGCTCTTCCTCGAATTTGACGACTCGGGCATGGCGGACACCGACACCACCAGCAATCCGAGTGCATTCTGTAATGCCAATCTCGATGAAGTGGCGGTGCGACTGAGCATGCCGCTTCTGAACGAGACCATTCACGGTGTCGTTGGGTATGACCGCAACGGCACCTACGGACACCCTGACCACATCAAGATTCATGAAGCGGCGCACTATGTCGCCCCGGTCCTGAAGGCCGAATGGGTCTTCGACGCGACATACAACCGCGAATATATGCAAAGCCTTCGTGACGGCGGCTATGAGAACATCGACGAGAACTTTGCGTCAGCGGCCAACGAGCTCACCCACTTCATTGAGGGCCCCAGTGTCTTCGCAGCAAAGCTGGCTGCCTTGCTGCATCATGAGAGTCAGACGCCCGATGACTTTGACCCGGCGTCTGAGGAAATGTTGGAACAGTTCGCAACCCAGTTCGGCACCGAGTGGTACATCGCCACGCCAGTGCCACCGGCAGACTCAGCCGACGCTTCCGCCGACTTCTCCAGGTTCGAATCGATCTTTGAACCGGCAGCGGCTTGGTCTGGCTCGTCCTCGGTGTAAACCATCGAAGACCATTCCGCTGGCATGTCATTATCGTGTCGTGGAAGTCGTATTTGAGCGCACGGGTGAACGTCGCTACGCAATCGAGATTCACCACGGCACTAGCGTGCTCCGAATGGATCCCGCCCCGGGGTATGACCCATTCTTCCCGCATGATCTTCAACACCTGATCGTTGAGCAGGAACTCCAGCTGAACGATGGGATCTTTGGACGTATCGCTGCAGGCGGCAACGCATCGACCTTTCATGCCGTCGCTGCGTCAGGGAAGCAGCACAAACGCAAGGCAGCGCGTGCCAGGCGTCGGCTCAAAGCTCGCGAGAGCAAGCTTGCTGGAACAGAGACATCTGACTTTGCGCTGTCCGAAAGCGCAACCTATGTCGTGTGGCACGATTGGCTCGTGCACTGTGATGAACCTGCCCTTCAGCGGCAGGGTCATGCCATGGCTGCGACCGCCAAGAGCATTCTGGAACGGCTCGGTAATGCCGACCGCCGCAGGTTGCTTGCGACACTCGCAACCGTCCGCGTTCGAGTCGACGGCGTCGCTCGGCAGTGGAATGCTCTGCCCATCGGCGGCGCACTCACCATTCCTTGGCCCTAGTAACTAAGCCAGCCGGTCCCAATGACCGCAGGGTGCCACGAACCCAAGGCAGACGTAACCATTCCGCTGGAGACGACGACTAGACGCGTGGCGCAAACGACTCGATGCCGCCCAGGAAGGGGCGCAGGACCTCGGGCACGGTGAACGTGCCGTCAGCCTGCTGGTAGTGCTCCATCAAGAACACCAACATGCGAGCGACCGGGATTGCGGTGCCGTTCAAGGTGTGAGCGAACTGCGAACCTGACTCACCCTTGACGCGGGTGTCCAGTCGACGTGCTGAGTAATCCAGATAGTTCGAGCAGCTCGTGACTTCGCGGTACGCGCCCTCTGATGACAACCAGACTTCGCAGTCGTACTTCTTCGCAGCAGCATTGCCGAGGTCACCGGCAGCGATATTCACCACGCGATAGGGCAAGCCCAGTTCGTCCAGAATCTCTCGCTCGATCTCAAGCAATAGTTCATGCTCGTCCCAGCTGTTTTCGGGTGGCGACCAGATAAACATTTCGACCTTGTCGAACTGGTGCACCCGAAAGATGCCACGCGTGTCTTTGCCGTAGGTACCCGCCTCGCGGCGGAAGCACGAGGAAAACCCTGCATAGCGCATTGGCAAGCCGTCAAGGTCGAGTCGGTCGCCACGATGCATGCCGGCGAGGGGCACCTCAGCAGTGCCCACCAGATAGAGGTCGTCTTCAGGAATGCCGTAGACCTGATGCTTGTCCGTCGGGAAGAAACCAGCGTCGACCATCATCTGTTCGCGCACTAGGACTGGCGGCACAACCGGAATGAATTCACGCGCAACGAGCTTGGCCATGGCCCATTGCACGAGCGCAAATTCAAGCTGCACGGCGCCACCGGTGACGTACGCAAACCGTGATCCTGATACCGCAGCACCAAGCTCGTTATTGACCCAGCCCATGTGGCGGCCGTAATCGGCATGGTCCATCGGCGGCGCGTCAGGGGTGCCGCCGACCGTCGCCACAACGGTGCCTTCGTCTTCGCCACCGTCAGGAACGGACTCGTGGGCGGGCACCGGCAGCTGCAGTGCCGCTGCGTTGAGCTCAGCGGTGACAGCGCCGAACGACCCTTCGGCATTGGTCAGTTCAGCCTTAACAACACCAGCAGCTTCGATCTTTGCTGGCCGCTCCTCGGGAGAAGCCTTGCCAATTTCTTTGGACATCGAATTGGACCGAGACCGTAGATCCTCGACAACTAGTTGCTGCTCGCGGTGACGAGCGCTGAGGTCCAGCACAGTGTCGATCAGTGCAGGGTCGGCGCCTTTGCGCTCCATACCTGTCCGATACGACGCATCGGTGAGTCGCTTTAGGTCAATCACCTGACGCAGACTAGCGGCCGCTCACGCTGGCACTCCGCTCTTTTGCTGGCGACGAGGCAATGTTCGCATGCCAGATTGGCTCAGGGTCTAGGCGGAGATTCGCAGAGTGTCGACGATGTCACTCGCCCACTGCCCCAGTTGGACCTTCTTGGCCTGCCGTAGCGGCATCTCGTGCTCAGACGTGTCGCTGACCATGTGCAGGGTTGACGTGAAGGCATCCAGGCCGACGATGTCGATCTGCATCCCCATGGTTCGGAGATGCACAATGATCGGCAACAGGTCTTGATCCACGGCGAGCTGCACGTCAAGGGCAACCATGACACGTTCTGCAGGCAGCCCCATCGCACGAATAGCACCGTGGAACACCGGCACCAGACCAGCAAGCATGTCTGCCGACGGGACTTCGATCCTGACGACCGGGTGACCGCCCATAACAGCTGCCGCCTCAACGGCGTCATAGATGAGCGTTTCCATCACAGCATGGCCAAGACCCATTGCGGAAACGTTTGCGTGATGTGGCCACAGCTCGGTCAGCTGACCGCCGGAGTGCACCCACCAAGGGGCAGCATCTATCACGATGCTCTCGTGGTCGTCACGAATCCGGTACCACGTCGCAACATCGGCGAGTTGTAGCTCGGTCCACTGAGGAGCCTGAGAAATATGTGGCACCGATGCTGTTACTCGAGCCCGGCGCGACCAGCACACCAAGAAGCGCGCGATGTCGTGCTCATCGAGGATTGGATTGATGAGAACTTCACAGGTTGGGTCGCCCCCAGGGGCAAAGGCCTGCGATGCATTTTGCTCGATTGCTTCAGTGCACGCTGCTTCGAACTCGTTCTGAAACGGACCTTCGATGAGCTGGCGGATTGCTCGGTCAAAGAAGAGTGCTGGCATCCGCTCAACTGGAGCGAAGGCCCCGTCGGGGTTGACGCGGATCACGATTGAGTCCGAACCCAACATCCGGCGCAGGGGCACAAGGTCTTCGACTCGTAGCGGGTGCCTCGCTTGTAGCGCCTGGTTGGTCACCTAACTCAATCGGCCAAAGCACCGGGCTCATGAGTCATTCGGTCCAGAAAGTTCCGATTAGTTTGACTTGTACCCAGTTTGGGCTACTCGGCAACTGGTTCGCCGGCGCGTTCGAACGCACTAGTGACGTCGTCAAAGGTGAGCGGAGCGGTTGGTTCCTGCGGCACCTGCGGGTGCCACGTTGCTTTGTCGCCGCTCACCCATTTGAAGAAGAGCAGCGCAATGACAGTCCAAATGAATGCCCCGCCACCCAACTTCATGATCAGCCCAGCGGCTTGTTGATCATCGACCGCCGTGATTCCCCACATACGGACGGGGTGGTCATAGACCCGATAGAGCGGCGCTTCGGCAAAGGTCAAGAAGCCACCTGGCACCGTTGGCAAGACTGAGTTCAGGAACAAGAAGATCATTTGACCGGGGTAACTAGCACGCAGCTCCGGCAGAGGACTGGCGATAGGCATCCACATGAGCAGCGCGGCGCTGAACACACAAAGATGAACGAAGTAGTGAAAGACACCGTTCTCGATCGAGAAGTTCACCACGGTCGTCAAGTGGGTCAGCGCGACCAGAACGTTGAAGACGACCGCCGCAACAACTGGACGCGTTAGGCGGCGAATCCAAATACCCGAACTGCCGTCGTTACTTACGATCAGACGGGCGAGCCACTCAGGTGTAGCCAGCAGAAACAGCGGCGGAACAATGAGCGTGATGAGCAGGTGCTGGATCATGTGCGCCGCGTACAGATACTCCTCGCTGATGTCGTGCAGCGGCCAGTCGCTAGAGAACCACAGGAGCAGAACAGCGCAAACGAAGCTGACCTTGTGTCGACGTGTCACGATTGGTTCGCCAGCGGCCACAGCCTTTGGCCCGAGCACGTGCACGACCCAATACCCGAACCCAAGGATCACCGAGACAATCAGCCACACTTCAGGGTGCGTCTGAAACCGCCAGATGTCGGTGTCGGCGGCCAGTGGAAACATCTGCAGCTAGCCGAGTCCGAACAGGTCGAACGCCAAGAAGAAGATGAGATACACGCCAATCGCCAGCACCACACCGGCGGTAAAGATGCGGCGGAACCATGGCGTGTCGTACTTGAGGTGCATGAAGTAGGCACCGACCATGATGAACTTGATGATCATCAAGAACGTAAGCACAGCAAAGAGCGCCCATCGAGGCGCAGTGTCCTCGAAGAAGTAGGTGCCTACCTCGATCGCAGTGAAGAATGCGAGCCAGCCAGCAATCTTTACGTAGTCCCAGTCGCTGGGGTGGTGCACATCATCGTGTGCGCCGTGTGCGGTTTCGGTCATCGAGTCAGTCACGGTGAGCCCTTATTGAGGGAAGAGGTAGATAACGGTGAAGATCAAGATCCACACGATGTCAACGAAGTGCCAGTAAAGGCCAACAATCTCGACGGTCTCGGCCTTGTCCTGGTTAAGACGACCTTGCTTGTGCATGATGTAGGTGGCCAGCAACATGACGATGCCTAGGCTGACGTGGACGCCATGGAACCCAGTAAGGGTGTAGAACGCTGAGCCAAAGATGTTCGTGCTCCAGCCCAGGCCCTTTTCATTGAACTCGGTGAATTCGTAGATCTGACCGGCAATGAACGTTGTGCCGAGCGCTGCGGTCGTGAGCGTCCACACTCGGAATCGATGATAGTCAGCCCGTGAGATTGCCGACAACGCAAGCACCATGGTGAGCGAGCTGCCAAGCAATACGAATGACGAAACCGAAGTGAACGGGATGTCAAAGATCTCGCTCGGACCCAGCGGATTGTCGTCGCCGAACTTGTCCTGGAACCTCTCTTTGTAGAGCAGATAGGTCGAGATCAGTGCGCCGAACAGCAAACACTCACTACCCAAGAAGACCCACATCATCAGCTTGTTGTTGGAGATGCCCGTGGTCGTGCCATGGCCGCCAGTTAACGCAGCCTCAGGTGGCGCAGTGGCCACTTCGTGGTCATGGATTTCTTCGGCAAGGTCGGCTGCCGCAGCATCGGACTCTGTTGGAGTCAAACTTGTATCAGACAACGGAGGCTCCTTCGTCAGCAGCGGCGTCGTCGTGGTCATCGCCATCACCGTCATGGTCGTCGTGACCATGGCCATGGTTGTCGTGACCATGAGCGGCTTCGGGATCGTCGGCAGGCTCGAGTGCCCAGCCAAGGAACGATGCAATGAACAGCGCACCGGCTGGAATCAGCAACCACAACGTAAAGATGATGGCGTAACCAATCAGCGGTAGAGAGAACGACAGCACCAGTGGCCAGTAGGAAGGCGATGGCAGGTGAACATCGGTGGCGCTTCCGTCTTGAGCGATGTCCGCAGGGAATGCCTTACGGACGATCTTGCCGTCTTCGTTCTCGCCCCACTTGCGATGCCACCAGTCATCCTGGTATTCGACGACAGGATCGACATCAAAGTTGTGCACCGGTGTGGGCGACGCAGTCGACCATTCCAGGCTGCGAGCGTCCCATGGGTCGGGGCCGACATCAACGGGGTTCTTCTTTGCCGCACGTGCCGAGATCACGATGTTGATCAAGAACGCAAGCACGCCGAGGCCGATAACGAATGCACCGAGTGAAACGATGCCGTTCCAGAAGGTGAACCCGTCTTCAGATGCGTAGCTGTGGTGGCGACGTGCCATTCCCTGCAGACCCAAAATGTGCATGGGGCCAAAGGTGATGTTGAAGCCGATGAGCATGAGCCAGTAGTTGGCCTTGCCCCACTTCTCGTTGAGCTTGTGACCAAATATTTTCGGCCACCAGAAGTAGAAGCCACCGAACATGCCGAGCAATGCACCACCGAAGATCACGTAGTGAAAGTGGGCCACGATGTAGTACGTGTCGGTTTGTTGTGTGTCTGACGGGGCAGCTGCGTGGGTTACGCCAGACAGGCCACCAATGGTGAACATGGCGATCACACCAACGGCGAACAACATGGCGGTGTTGAAGCGCAGCCTGCCACCCCACATAGTGGCGAGCCAGTTCAATATCTTGACGCCTGTAGGCACCGCGATGAGCATGGTCGACATCGAGAACGCAGCGACTGAGATCGGGCCCAAGCCCGACACGAACATGTGGTGCGCCCAAACGCCCCAACCCATGAAACCAATAGCGATACCGCTACCAACCATGAACGGGTAGCCAAAGATTGGCTTGCGGCTGAACGTTGGGATGATCTCAGAGATGATGCCGAAGGCCGGCAGGATCAAGATGTACACCTCGGGGTGACCAAAGATCCAGAACAGATGCTGCCAGAGCAGCGGGCTTCCGCCGGCTTCAACGTTGAAGAAGTTTGCGCCGAAGCTGCGGTCGAAGGTGAGCAGGAACAGTGCGATGGTGATTACCGGAACGGCGAACAGCAACAAGAACTGGACCACCAGCATCATCCACGTGAAGATCGGCATCTTCATTAAGGTCATGCCCGGGGCTCGCATATTGAGCACGGTCACGATCAGGTTGATCGCAGAAACGAGCGACGCGATACCTGCAATCTGCAAACCGATCGCGTAGAAGTCCATGCCTGAGCCGGGTGCAAACGTGACCGACGTGTTCGGTGCATACGCAAACCAACCACCGTCTGGAGCGCCACCCAAGAACCACGAGGTGTTCAGGAATATCGCACCGGCGAGCCAGCACCAGAAGCTGAACGCATTGAGACGCGGGAACGCAACATCTCGAGCGCCGACTTGCAGCGGTAACAGATAGTTCGCGAACGCTGCCGCCATAGGCATGATCACCAAGAAGATCATGGTGACGCCGTGCATGGTGAAGACCTGGTTGTACAGCGATTCAGACAGGAACGTATTGCCCGGTGCCGAGAGCTGAATGCGAATCAGTAGTGCTTCGACGCCACCGAACAAGAAAAAGAACATGGAGCCGACGCCATACATGATGCCGATCTTCTTGTGGTCAACCGTGGTGAACCAGCTAGCCCAGCCAACATCGCTCTGGGGGCGACTAAGCGCACCGAGCGGGCGTTCGACGGTCTTTGTCGATTCGCCAGCTTCTAGCGCCAGCGGTCGATCTTCGGTGATTGCCACGGCTACTCGCTCTCCTCGTACTCGAGGTTCGTCAGGAAGTCAACGACGTTGTCGATGTCTTCAGCTGACAAGGAAGTGAATGGGGTCATGCCTCGTTGGCCGGTGGGGCTATCCCACGCGTTGGCCTTTTCTTCAGGCGCATTAATGATCCAGGCTTCGAGGGCACCGCGATTGAGCGTGGCCTCGGTCGAAAGGTCGATGTACCGCTCGTTGTCGGGATTCTTGTAGAGCTCGAAGATCGAACCAGCAAAGGTTGAACGGCTTTGCAGGTGCGTCAGATTGGGCGCCGCGCCCGATACCTGGGTCTGCTTGTCGATCAACCGGTTCGCACCGTCGTAGACAGCGAACGTGTCGGGAACGTCTTCGTCAGAACCCAGCGAGGTGAGACCGTTGATGATGTGACACGACGCACACTGGTTGCTGAAGACTTCCCAACCAGCGAATTCAGCGGTGCCTTCGGCAGGAGCCACGGCAACCATCTGCTGCGTAGCCGCCCACTCATCCCAATCTGCCAAGGGAATGCCTACTGCGTACTTTTCCATATAGGCATGCGACAGACCGCAGAACTCGGTGCATTCGCCCGCGAAGCGTCCTTCGCGACCGGCTTCGATAGTCCACGGGCTCGTGCGGCCCGGAACAGCATCGCGTTTACCGTTAAGCGCTGGCACCCAGAACGAGTGGATGACGTCGCGACTGGTGACATCGAGGTGGATCTCTTCACCGATTGGCAATACGAGTTCGTTCGCCGTCACGATGTCGGGAATGCCGTCATCGTCGAGGTGGTACTGGAATTCCCACCACCACTGCTGGCCTACAACCGTGACGCTCTCGATACGTCGATTTTCGTTAGCGGAGACGTCGTCGAGTTGGAACAGCAGACCCAAGGTGAAGAAGCCAATGATTGCCATGATGATGGTCGGCACGATCGTCCAACCGATTTCAAGGCGGGTGTTTCCGTGGATCTGCTCTGGGAAGTCGTCGTCGGGGTAGACGTCGTCGTCATTTTCGGGAGCCGGCACGCTAAAGCGCTTTGCCATGTAGATGACGGCACCTTGCACGAGCACGAAGATTATCCCTGCGGCAATGAGCAAACGAACCAAAAACGTGTCGAGCTTCTGGGCGATTGGACTGTCTGGGTCCATCGTGTCGAGCGGCTTCTCACCACAGCTGACAAGCAGCAGTGTTAGGCCCGCAATGGCTACAGCGTTTACGCGACGGCGCATGCCAATCCTTGTTCGTTGGTTCTTCACTCGCCCTCAACCTTTGCTTCTTCGTGGGACTCGCCGTGGTCGTCTTCGCTGTGGTGTCCATGGCGAGGTTCAATCGATGCGGTCAAGATGCCCAAACCAATGATCACCGCAGCGGTGATGCCCACGATGCCGCCCAATGTGCGGCGGCCAATCTGAGGGCGAAACGCTGCAAGCAGGGCGATAGCGAGCACCACCAGCGAGATAACTCCCGCAATAATTACCGCAGCGCTACCGGTGGCCCAGATGAATATTCGGGAGATTGCCAGGGCGACAGCGCCACCAAGTGCGACGCCGAGAAATGGTATTTCGAAGGAAGCACCGACTCGGTCACGCAGCGCTCTGTTGGTCGCTGCGTCGCCAGTCGAGCGGTCGGCCCATGCAGTGAGCGCCCACTCAACGGCGACAACAGCCAGTATGGCGAGTCCGATAATCCAGAAGGCATTGGTGTCCATGACTAGGCCAATGAGCAACACGCCGATACCGACCGCAGATGCAGCTGGCCACCAGCTTGGCGAGGTTGGACGTTGTGCAAGCGGCATGACCGATGGGGTGGAACCCAGCTCGGCGACCGACTCGACGTCGGCGTCGCGGAAGGCGACAACGGTGCCACCAATCAGCGCTGCAGATAGTGACATGAACAGCAACACGATGAAGCCGAGGCCACTACCAACGTTGCCCTTCCAGCCCAAGCTGATGAGGCCGATAACGGCGTTGCGGTCAACGAAACCGAAATAGTCCGGGCCACTCGCGTCGCCCGACGACAAGCCGTAGACGAACGCTCCGAGGAGGCCGATAGCGGCAAGGCCGCCGAAGAGTTTGAATCCTGGTGTGAACACAGCTGCCTACTTGGTGATGAAGATCAGGATCCAGATGACAAAGTACAACCCGACCATGCCGTACCAGAACGTTGCCGCAGAGGCAACGACGTCGACGTGGTCTTTGGTGTCGCTACTGGCAAGCGCTCGGAAGGCGGCAAATGCCAGCAAGCACATGGCCACAATGATCATGGCGACGTGCGATGCGGTGATGGTGTAGATCAGAGTCGCAGCTGAGGAGCCGCTGGTGTCGTCGATGACCAGGCCGAGCTGGTTCCACTGGAACGCCACTTGGTTGATTACGGCGGCGCCGAACATGGCCTGGGTGGCAAGTGCGATCAGGCCATGCTTGCGATCGCTGCGCTTGAAGCTGTAGACCGCCCATTGCATCGTGATGACGGACATGAGTAGCGTCCACGTCATGATCGTGGGAGCCGTGAGTTCGACTTGAGCGCTATCGGGAATCCATGAGGTTGCACGCTCACCAGCAGCCTCGAGTTGTGCTTGCAGCGAGTTATACGAGTTGCGAGTCGAGACGTAGGTTCCGAACAGGCCGCCGAAGTACATGACCCACATGGCGGTGAAGATCGCTGTACCGATTTGCAGCGTGCGCTTGCGGGGTTCAAATGGTGCTGCGGCGCCAGTGACGACGGCGTTGCTTAGGTCGGTCATCGCGCTGCTCCTTCAAAGTCGTCGTCAAGTAACGGCGCTTCTGAGGTCACGACCATGGGTGCCTCAAAGTTGCCTGGCGGCGGTGGCGATTCGGTCAGCCACTCAAGGGTGTGGCCACCCCAAGGATTGCGCTCGTCGATGACTTCGTCATCATCGTCGCTGCTCAGGAGGAATGCGGCTGGCAGGGCAAGCAGCACGAGGCCGAGCCCGGCGATGACACCAAATGCACCAATCAGGCTGATTACGTTTAGGGCTTCGACGCCGTCGCGAGCTTGGTAGGTGGCAACAAAGTCAGGCTGGTCCAGGAATCCGCTGATGGCGTCAGGGACCGCTGACAATACGGCGCCGCCAAGAATCGACAGGCCGGCAAGTAGGCCCAAACCCGTCGGCAGATGGTGGCCAAGAATTTTCGGCGCCCAGTAGAACAGCCCGGCGACGCCAGCCAACAACCCAGCGCAAAGCGCAAGTTGCAACATGGCGCCAGATACCGATGTCGCGGCGAGCTCGTCGAATGAGTCGCGCAGCCAGCCCTCGAAGTCGGTCAAGAAGCCCCAACCGTCGCCAGCGCCCGAGCCGCTGCCTTGGAAGAAGCCAACAACTCGGTTCAAGAAGCCAACAACTGGCGCAAGCAGGCTGTCGAGCACACGAACCGCAGCAACCCCACCTGCGGTAAAGAGAGCGATGAGTGCCATGGCAGAGAGTGCGAGGTGAGCGCTAAAGGTTGGCGGCTTGCCCGCTGCTAGGGCGGTCAAAGCGCATGATCCAACGAAGGCGAGCAGTGGAAGCACCAATGTTATGGAACCCAGAACGTAGAGCCAGGTGGTGTTGGCACTCGGGTTGAAGAAGGTCTGCGCGTAGGCGCCAAAGCTGAATGCGCCGAACGCACCAATGGCGACCATGGCCATGTCGTAGCTTTTGAGCCTGCGACCCAACGCAACCGGCAGTGTCTCGCCAAGCAGGCCGAGTACCGGAATGGCAAAGGCGAATACCTGTGGCTGGTCGAATACCCAGCTGATCTGGCCATACAACTCTTGGCCGCCGAATCCTTGTGCTGCGGTGCCCCGAGCGTCGACCCACATAACGATGAGGTTGGCGAACAATACGGGCAGTGACAGCAACCAGATGGCACCGGCGACCAGCATTGACCAGGTAAACAGCGGCACGTTGTACAGCGACATGCCTTTGCTGCGCTCGGTGAAGATCGTGGTGACGATGACCATGCTCGCGATGAGTAGGGACAGCACGACGGCGGCGAGTGCCACCATGGAGAGTTGCGTTGCCTGGCTGACGGTCTCGGTACCGCGGTCGACAAGGCCACCGTCGATCGCCCACGAGGCGATCAAGATGATGCCGCTGACGATCCAGGACCACAGTGCGGCGGCGGCAGCTCGGGGGAATGCCAATGACGGGGCACCCAGTTGCAGCGGGACAACAACCATTGCAATACCAATAAGCAACGGCACGACGAACAAGAACACGAGGCTGACGCGGTGTAGCGAGAACCACTGCTCGTAGGCGAAGCTGTTGCTGAACAACCCCACGCTGTCGGTGTCAGCTCGTTCAATGCGCACAAGCACATCGGCAACGAGGGTGAACACTCCAAACAGCAAGGACGCCAAGATCCAGAGTCGACCAATGACCTTGTGGTCACCACTCGATACGCCGTCGGCGAGAATGTTGTTTGGAAGCCGGTCATAGACCGCAGGGGCCATTGCCTCTTGGACCAGTGCGGGTGTCGCCGAGGCGGCGGGCTCAATTTCAGTGATTGTCATCGAAAGTGCAGTTCGTAAAGGTTGTCGGGCACACAGGTGCCACCGTGTTTGTTAGCCACGATGCTAGGCACGGCGCGGCTCACGAGCGGGGACCGCTACGGCAGTGCACTCTATCGACCTGAACACCGCTTGTTCAAAACCGCACAAGCGACTTTTTTGTAGCAATTTGAGGTTCGTCATAGAAGTCACACCAACTGATCCACGGCCATAGCGCCGAACAGCAAAAACACGTAGGCGATCGACCAGCCAAATAGCGCCATCGCTGGGCCGGGCTGTGGGTCGCGAGCCACCCGAATTGCGTGGCCCAAGAAGACAGCACCGAGCACAATTGCTGACACTAAATAGATCAGCCCCAAGTCAGCAATCGGTGTTAGAACCAGCGTCAACGCCCAGAGAAGCACGGTGTAGCCAACAATGCGTCGGGTCACAGTTGCCAGGTTTGCGACGGCAGGAAGCATCGGTACGTCTGCCGCTGCGTAGTCATCCTTGTACTTGATGGCGAGGGCCCAGAAGTGCGGGGGTGTCCAGTAAAAGATGATTGCAAAAAGCACGATCGGTGCCCAGTTGCGCCCGACACTAAGGTCGAGCGAGTTCGTAACGGCGGTCCAACCAACGAGCACCGGCACGGCGCCAGCGGCGCCGCCGATCACGATGTTGCTGGTCGATCGGCGCTTCAGCCAGATCGTGTACACGAATACGTAGAACAACATCGCCGAGATTGCCAAAACCGCACTGAGCAGGTTGACGAAGTACCACAAGAATACGAACGCGATGACCTCAAGTGCCACCGCAAAGACCAACGCCTCGGTCGGCTGAACAACACCAGTCACCAGCGGCCTACCCTTGGTGCGCTCCATGATTGCGTCGATGTCTCGATCGATGTACATGTTGATGGCGTTGGCACCGCCAGCTGCAAGGGTTCCGCCAATCACGGTGGCGACCATTAGCCAGATCGACGGGAGACCACGTTTCGCCACAATCATGGCCGGCACAGTCTCGACGAGCAGCAGTTCAATGATGCGCGGCTTGGTCAGAGCGACAAAGCCCTTGATTCGAGCGCCTGATCCCGCGGATTCAGACGTGCGTTGCACCGTCGTCATTCGCTGCTGATGCTAACCGTGCCCGGTGTCATTGCGGGGTGCTCAACCGAAACAAGACAAGGACATATTTCACAACAGCACACTCCCCCGTTTGCGACCACGGCCTACGATCATTCGTATGTCGTTCTGGTTGTGGGCTCTTGCCATTGTGTTAGCCATCCTGTTTGGCGTTGCGATTCACGACATCTTTCAGAAGAAGCACACGATCCTGCGGAACTTTCCCGTTATCGGGCACCTCCGGTACCTCATCGAAAAGATCGGTCCTGAGCTGCGCCAGTACATCGTTGCGGACAACGATGAGGAGCTTCCGTTCAGCCGAGACTCGCGCCGCTTCATCTACGCATCGGCAAAGAAAGAAAACGCGTACTTTGGCTTCGGTACCGACAACGATCTCAATCAGCCGGGTTATGTGCTCTTTCGCCACGCGGCGTTTCCCCACGAGTCACCGCCCAAGGAAATGGCCGACCACCTGCCCATGCGCAAGATCATGGGCGAGTCACACGGTCGCACCCATGCGTTTCAGCCTGAATCTGCGGTGTTTGTCTCGGCAATGAGCTTCGGTTCGTTGTCGGCCCAAGCAATCGAATCGCTCAACCGAGGCTCGGAGATCGCGGGTTGTCTGCATAACACGGGCGAAGGTGGTATCAGCAAACACCATCGCCACGGTGGCGGACTTATCTATCAGCTGGGTACGGGCTACTTCGGCGCTCGGAACCCTGACGGCACCTTTTCTATGGACCGCATGATGGCATCGATCGACGGCGCCAACGTCAAAGCGATCGAGATCAAGCTGAGCCAGGGTGCCAAGCCAGGCCTTGGTGGCGTTCTGCCCGGCGGCAAGGTGACATCTGAGATCGCCGAGGCTCGAGGCGTGGAAGTCGGCGTGAGCGTCAACAGTCCAAGCCGACACCGCTCGTTCTACGACGTTGCGTCAATGACCAACTTCTGCGAAGAAATCGCAACTGCAACAGGCATACCCGTCGGAATCAAGTCGGCGGTTGGCGAAAAGGCGTTCTGGAACGAGTTGGCCGCGCACATGGCGTCGTCGGGCACCGGACCCGACTTCATCAGCGTCGATGGCGGCGAAGGCGGAACAGGCGCCGCACCACTGCCCTTCAGCGACCACGTTTCGCTGCCCTTCCGACAGGGGTTCGCCGAGGTGTACCGGGCGTTTGCAGAAATTGGCCTCCATGAGCGGGTAACTTTTCTGGGTGCCGGGCGACTTGGCCTGCCCAATGAGGCCATGGTCGCTATGGCGATGGGCGCCGATGGCATCGGCGTCGCGCGTGAGGCAATGATTGCGATCGGTTGCGTACAGGCCCAGAAGTGCCACGACGGCCACTGCCCTACCGGTATCGCAACCCACAACCGATGGCTCACCCGCGGTCTCGATCCGACATTGAAGTCAGTACGGTTTGCCAACTACGTCGCTGAGCTTCGTCACGAACTTGTTCGGCTCTCAAACGCGATGGGAGCCGAGCATCCAAGTCTGGTCGATCCCGCCAGCGTTGAGATTCGCCTCGAAGCCAACCACGTCAAGCCGATCCGAGAGATTTACGACTACGACCCCGCGTGGCGACTGCGCTAGCAGTTCTCGCCCAGAAGTCTCCAGGCCAATAGTGCCGCTCTTGTTCGCTGCGCTCACGGGCCGCGTACCCGGACGCTGCGCTAGCAGTTCTCGCCCAGAAGTCTCCAGGCCAATAGTGCCGCTCTTGTTCGCTGCGCTCACGGGCCGCGTAGCCCGGACGCTGCGCTGATTGATCTCGCCCGATTGTTCTAACCCAGATGGGTCAGGCTGATATCGCCGCTCTTGTTTGTGGCGCGCACAGGCCGCCTGGGCCCCGACCCACCGCGACAACCACGTGAACGAGACAATCCGCTGAGTCTTCGGTAGTCGGCTCCGCCAACGTGGCCTATAGCCTCGCACCGGTGAAGCCCTGGATCGCTCGTGCCCTGGTTGCAGGAAGTTCGGCCGCAGTGCTGATGCTCGAGATTCTGGCGGGTCGCCTGCTTGCTCCGTATGTTGGCGTGTCGCTTGAGACCTTCACCGGCATCATCGGTGTCGTCCTGGCTGGCATCGCCCTTGGCTCGTGGGCTGGCGGCGCACTCTCAGACCGCCGCGATGCGCGCAAGATGATTGGTGCTGCACTCACCGCTGGTGGTGCGTTGGCCTGGTTGTCGCTGCCAATCATTAGCGCACTCGGCCCGCAGTTCGACGACGGTGCCGTTGCGATCACCTTGCTGAGCTTCATGTCGCTCTTCTTGCCTGCTGCGGTGCTAAGCGCCGTAGGCCCAATGGTGGCCAAACTTCAACTCGGCGATTTGAGTGAAACCGGAGCAATCGTTGGCGGCCTGTCTGCTGCTGGCACGATGGGCGCGTTAGTCGGCACATTCGTTACCGGCTTTTTGCTCGTGTCGGCGTTGCCGACACGCATCACCGTCATCGCAATCGGCGTCGTTCTTGTGCTCGCCGGTGCCGCAACGCACGGCCACCTCGCAAAGACGATGCCAACGGCGGGATCACTAGTGATGTTGTTGTTCTCAGGAGCCCTCGGCGTTACCTCGTCGCAGCCGTGCGATCACGTCACCAGCTACTTCTGCGCAAACGTCGTTATTGACGAAGACGTTGAAACCGGCCGCAGCCTCTACCTCGATGGGCTGCGACACGCATACGTTGACCTCAACGACCCAACCAACCTCGACATTCGCTACATCCGGTTGTTCGCTCAGGTCTCGGACGCTCTTCCAAACGGATCGCTGAACAGCCTTCACATCGGCGGGGGTGGCATGTCGTTTCCCCGCTACCTCGAAGCCGTCCGCCCGGGGAGCACAGACTTGGTGCTTGAGATCGACCAGGCGCTCGTCGATTTGGTCGAGGCAGAACTCGGTCTCGCTCAGAGCGAAGCGCTTCAGGTACAGGTCGGTGATGCCCGGCTTGCTCTCGACGGCATCGACGACGACCAGTTTGACTTGGTCGTAGGCGACGCATTCGCAAGCCGTTCCGTTCCGTGGCACCTGACCACGAACGAATTCCTCACCAAGGTGGATCGCGTCCTGCGTGTCGATGGGGTTTACGTCATGAACATTATCGATGGCGGCGACTTCAATTTCGTGCGAGCTGAAGTGGCCACGCTTGACCAGGTATTCACATACGTCCAGGCGATCATCCCCCAAGGCGGACTCGCTGGACTCAGCACAACCAACGTGCTGCTCGTCGCGTCGCAGCAGCCTTTGCCAGCAGTAGCGATCGCCGAGGAAGACGGCGTGTTGCTGTCTGGTGCTGAGACCCGTGAACTCATGGGCGAGGCATCAGCCCTACGCGACGATTTCGCACCTGTCGACCAGCTCCAGCAATAGTTCTATACTTGGCTGTGAGTTCAACCGGTAAGGGAACTCGACACGCAGCGGGCGACGGCGCAGCGACATCGGCCGGCCAGCCGACGCCACCAGCTACGCTGCCATGGTGATACGAGCTGGTGCAGTGAAATGAGAGACACTGAAGATGTGCGACGGCCGCCCTCGGAGGGCAGCGTCATCTCTGACTCTTTTGGCTTTTCGGAGATCTTTCGTAGGGTCCTAGCGACTGCACACGAGGAACTTGACCGGCCAACAAAACTTCTCTTCTGGAGTGGACTCGCTGCTGGCCTGTCGCTCGGGTTGACCTTCTTCGCTCGAGCGACGTTGACAGGCTTGACCGGTTCGGTTGACCCGGGTTTCGTTGGCAACCTGCTCTACCCAGTGGGCTTCATTATCATCGTTCTCGGCAAGTATCAGCTGTTTACCGAGAACACCCTAACGCCGGTGGCCCTCGTGCTCACTCGGCTCGCACCTCCGGCCAACCTGCTGCGTCTCTGGACGACCGTGTTGGTAGCCAACCTTGTCGGTGCCGCCGCAATCGCGGCGCTGTTTGCGCTAACAGACGTCAAGGGTGCCGAAGCAGCTGATGCAGCGCTTGCGATGGGCAAGCATGCGCTTGAAGCCGAACTCGGGGCGTTGTTCTGGCGAGCGGTTATCGCTGGTTGGATCGTGGCGACGATGGTGTGGTTGGTGCACGCTGTGAGTGACACGTTGTCTCGGATCTTTCTTGTGTCCGTGCTCATGTATTTCATTGGTGTGTCTGATCTGTTCCACGTCGTCACGGGCACCGTCGAGGTTCTGTATGTCGTGTTTGAGGGTGAGGCTGGATTCTTCTCAATCTGGCATCGGTTTGTGCTTCCAGTGCTCGTCGGCAATGTCATTGGCGGTATTGGCTTCGTTGCAATACTGAATACGGCGCAGTTCGGCCAAGAGGAAGACGGCGAGCTCATTGCTCGCCTTCGCGAAGGCGAGCCTGGTCATTGAGCGCTGCTGGTCATTGAGTGCGGCTGGACATGAGGCCGCTGTGTGCTCGAGATCGGCCTTCCGTGGCCTGGAGCCGTGGCGTTTCGGGTCTTCGCAGCCGGACAGTGATTCACGAGTTGGTCGGCGACCTCGATAGGACACCATCCGCAGGGCAGAAGCGAAAGGGCGGCCGAAATGTTGCGAATCAGACAAGTGCTGGATGTGCTTCGGCATCGCTTGTTGTTCATCCCTGCGCTCGGGGTAATCGTGGCAGTTTGTCTGTCTCAGATCGCGTTGCGACTCGACAACGCCGTTGCCGACGAAGACGTACCCCGCGTACTTGATACGACCGTTGATTCAGCCCGTTCCATTCTGGCTGCGATCTCGGGCGGACTGATCTCGTCTGTGACGCTGCTTCTCTCCATGACACTCGTCGCCGTCCAGCTTGCGAGTACACAATTTTCGCCACGGACGGTGCGAGATTGGACTGGCAACCGAACACAACAGATCACCATCGCTATCGTGCTCGGCACAGCCGTTTTTTGCCTGCTCATTCTCCGGGAAACCCGTTCAGACGACAACGGAGACGAGTTCATCCCTCACCTCTCGGTGACGCTTGCGATGGCACTGGGTGTTCTGTCCCTTATTGCCGTTGTGCGGTCTGTCGACCATCTCGCGGACAGCATGCGTATCGGCGCGGTAGCGAAGTCGATTCTGTCGGCTACAACCGAGTTGATCGGGCAACGGGACGCGGTTACCTCTGCGGAAAGTCCATCAAACAAGCCTGTGAACCTTTCCGCGACCAGCGACCGAGAGATCGATGTCCCCGAAGGTGCTCAGGCAATCACCGCAATTGAGACTGGTTGGATCCAACAGATCGACCTCGACGCACTCTTTGAGGCCATTCCCGAAAACTGCACCGCATATGCGATCACTTCCCTCGGCACGTTCACGCCCCCGAACGTTCCACTTGTATGGGTATGGCCGAAGCCAGCGAGCGACTGTTCGGAACAAATCCGTGCTGCGTTCGCAGTCGGCGACACCCGAACAATGCAACAGGACGTCGCATTCGGAATCCTTCAACTCACCGACATCGCAGTCCGGGCCCTCTCTCCGGGCATAAACGACCCCAACACGGCCAACGATGTGGTTGCCCATCTCGGCGCCGTGCTGCTCACTCTCTGGGAGGAGCCGCAGGGCGAAGCGAGGCGGTCGGAGGGCAGCCGTACGCTTATCCATCGAGACCTGACCCACGACGACTATCTGCGCTCAGTCGTCGATCCGCTGCGGACGTACGCCATGGCTGATAAGGCCGTGGTCGCCAACATTGCTCGCATGTTGCTCATGCTCAAGAGCGAGACAGTCCGGCGAGACCTTCCCGGGCCGGTCGAACCTATTAATGAACAACTCGGCGTACTCGCTACGGCTGTGGAGAACTCAGGCCTGCTCCAGGTCGACCAGCGCGAGTTGGGTCAGCTGCTGCACGGCGGGTCTTGACAAACCGCTCCGGCTGCAACGCTGGCCATCTCCGGATGGGCCACGATGTACGCACGAACGTCGAGTTGGCAATGCCCAACCGACTACGTGGTCACGGAAATTTCTCTTGTACCTAATCCGACTGCGCCCACACTTTCGGACCCTTATCGTCGGCTGCGTATAGCAGGGGTGGACGCTAAGATGCGGTACCACCGCCGTCAAATACGTGACCATTTGGAGTTCCCTTGTCCGCCACCACCCTTGTTTCGATCAAGCCCGCAACTGGTCTTGAGTTCGACCAGTTTGGCGTGCACGCCGGCGAGCAAGTCAATGAATTCCTCGGCCAGACCACGGCAGTTCAGCGAGAATGGTCCAGCCGCACATTCGAGGAGCGCACCGCGTGCCTGAAGGACACTGCGGCAGTGCTGCGAGAGCCGGCGTTCGACGAGGAACACGCGATCGCCCTTGCCAACGACCCGACCTTTGGCCTGGGTGGAGCTGTATTCAAAACCGACTACGAGCGCAGACGCGACATCGCTACACATCGCATCCGAACCGGTTGCTGCTTCGTCAACACGCAGGTCGCGTCAGATCCACGACTGCCCTTCGGTGGGATTGGCGACTCAGGCTACGGTCGAGGACTGAGCGACCTCGGTGTCCGAACGTTCGTGAACGCCAAGACCGTGGCGGTCAAGTGACTATCACCGCTGCCAATGATGTGGCGCGCACGCTGTTGGCCCATGCCATAGACACCGTCTACTGCCTGCCTGGCGAAGAGACGATTACGTTGATGCAAGCCTTGAAGGACGAGGGTCTACGCCTCGTCGTGTGCCGCCATGAACAACATGCGGCCTTCATGGCAGTTGCACACGGGCGCTTCACGGGGACTCCAGGCGTCGTCGTGACCACCCTCGGCCCTGGGCTGACAAATGCCATCACGGGCCTAGCCCAAGCTGACCTCTGTGGCTTTCCTGTCGTCGCAATCTGTGGCCAAAAGCCCGCGCAAGGAAACAGCGAAGGCAGCTTCCAAGTACTGGATTTGCCAGCCATCGCCGCACCGGTGACCAAGTGGGCACGAAGCGCCACCGATGGGCGCACGCTTGCCGCCGATACCGCTCGTGCCATCACGGTGGCACTGGCGCCGCGTCGCGGTGCGGTTCTGCTCGAGATTCCCGAAGACATCGCCGAGCAACCTGGCACCCTTGACGGCGACGCAAGCACCATTGACACCGATACACCAATCGCATCGCCCGACCACATCCGGCGCGTGCAGTCATTGATTGCCAATGCCACGGCTCCGGTTGTCCTTGCTGGAGCTGGCACCCAACTCGGAGCAATCCACGAGTCACTCACGTCCTTCTCCGAGGTGACTGGTATTGGGGTGGTAGCAACGCAGATGGGGAAGGGCGCCATTGCCGAAGATCACCCGCTGTCCCTTCGGGCTACCAGCCTCAACACTGCCGATGTCGCCACGACGCCGCTCATTGAATCCGATCTGATTCTTGCAGTTGGATTTCAACCCGTCGAGCACCCTCCGTCCTCCTTCAACTCCGACGACGCGACACAGATCATTCACATCGATACGGCCCCACCGCAGGTCGAACGGCACTATCAGCCGAGCGTGACCTTACAAGGCGACATCGCCGCAAGCCTCCAATCGCTTCTCGCTGGACCCCAGCCAAACGCACGGCATCGGGCTGCGTCTACGGCGTCACATCGCGCTGTTATCGAAGCAGCTCTCGCTTCCGAGATGCTTCCCGATACCTATCCCCCATCAGCGGCCAGCATTGTACGAAGCCTGCGCCGTGCGCTCGCCCGTGAAGACATTGTCGCCTTGGACAACGGCGCCTACAAGGTCTGGTTCGCACGCCATTACCAAGCCCTAGCGCCAAACACCCTTGTACTCGACAACGCTCTTGCGACCATGGGCGCCGGACTGCCCACGGCAATGGTCGCAGCGCAGCTGCATCCCGAGCGTCGCGTTGTCGCAGTGTGCGGCGACGGTGGGTTCATGATGAACCTTCAAGACCTCGAGACAGCGAAGCGTATGGGTCTTGACAACCTCACCATTGTCGTCCTGAACGACAACACCTACGGGTTCATTGCCTGGCATCAAGACGAAGCGGAACAGGAACGCACCGCTGTCGATATTGACAATCCAGACTTCGTGGTGCTCGCTCGCGCATTCGGGATCAGCGGCCGACGAGTCGGACCAGACGACGACCTCGACTCGGTTTTGTCGGCTGCAGTTGGTAGCGCCGAACTGAACTTAGTCGAGTGTCCACTCGACCAGTCGCGCAACGACGAATTGAAATAGCGGTCAGTGGCGCGGTCGCTCTGTTCAAACATGGGTGGATGGCAGCAGTTGACGAATCGAGTTAGGTCCCAGTAATCCCCGGTCGCCCATCAACCTTCGATACGTCGTGAAAGAAGGCTCGATAGTGCTCCTCGCGCACGTCGTTGCACCGAGCGATATCCAAGCAATCGCCCCCGATGTCGTCGCGTGTCAAATCCTCGACTCGGTCGTTGATTCCTACGATTTCGATGGCACGATGTCTAATTGTCAAGCATCGGGTCGCTGAGCGGCCGTCACCGGAAGCAATCCGGTGACTGTTCGTTGAGTACCGCCAAGCCAAGAAGCGCAACCACGAAACCTGGGCTCGCCACCGCCGAGAAGCCGTTCTCCACGAAAGAAACCATCAACATGGCCCGTTACACAACCACCATCGCCTCTCCTTGGCCGCCAGAACAAGCATTCGAATTCATGGCCGATTTGCGCAACTTTGCCGAGTGGGACCCAGGGGTGAAGAAATCGACGATGACCTCCGGATCCGCTCCGGGACTCGGCACGGCGTACGACGTGACAGTCGGCCTCAGCACCTTGAACTATGTGACCAAGGAGTACAACCCGTCGACGCGAACTGTCGCCGAGGCGAAGACCCTGCTGCTACGGAGCTACGACATCATCGAAGTGACCGAGACAGCTTCTGGCTGCGAGGTTTTCTACGACGCTGAGCTGACCCTGAACGGTCTCCTTGGAATGGCAGACCCGGTGCTCGGGCTCGCCTTCTCACGCATAGGGGATAAGGCCGCCGCTGGCATGGCAGCCGCTCTCGACGGAACCAAAATTCGATGAGCCGCTTTCCGTCGCCTGCCGCCATCACCGATGTACTTCTCGAATGCACAATCGTCGGTAGCTTCACCAAGATCGGTTATGGGGTCCGTAGCCGTACCGCCGACTGGACCGACCCGCCGGGAGTCCTTTCCGGTCAGACAGCCATCGTGACCGGAAGCACAAGCGGTATCGGCCGCGCCACTGCTGATGGGCTGCTCGCTCTCGGGGCGGATGTGATTGTCACCAGCCGCAACGCCGACCGAGCCGAATCCGCGGCGAAGGAACTTAACGCTTCCATCCGCAGCGGCTCGCAGAAACCCGGTGTCGCAACTGGACTGGCTTTGGATACATCGAGTTTCGCATCCATCATTGCCTTCGCCGAGGCCGCCGAACGAGTCAGCGACTCCTTTGACGTTGTCGCGCACAACGCCGGTGCCCTCACCGACACCTACAGGACTGATGATCGCGGCCTGGAACTTACCCTTTCCTCGCACCTGGTCGGCCCGTACCTGCTGACTAATTTGCTCAAGCCGAACCTCACCCCTGGCGCACGGGTCATATTCATGTCATCGGGCGGCATGTATACCCAGGGTCTCGATGTGCAACGCATCGAAATGTCGGAAAAGAACTTCAAGGGGGCCGTCGCCTACGCTCGTGCCAAACGAGGTCAAGTAGAGATGGTGACTCATCTGGGACCCACGTGGGCGCCGGACATTCTGCTGCACGCAATGCACCCTGGTTGGGTTGATACTCCAGGCGTCGATGCGGGTCTTCCCGGGTTCGGCAAAGTTATGGGACCCCTGCTGCGCGACGCCGACCAAGGCGCTGACACCATGGTCTGGCTCGCCGCGGGCGGAGCCACCAGCGAGAAGCCAGGCCAGTTCTGGCTGGATCGTGCCCCACGTCTAACCACGTACCTGCCCGGTACGGGCACCACGCGAAGCGAACGCGACCGACTCATTGCTTGGCTCGACGAGCAGATCTCGACAGGATTCGAGTCGGACCCCATCTCCGAAACCTAGAAGCTCGCGGCGCCAACATCACAACAACGACCGCAGGTGAAAGTTCACCCGCTGCGGTGCCGGGTAACGACGCAGCATGAGAGCTGCTCTTAGATTTACACCCGCTCCCATCGCGTCACATTACAACTCACCGCAACAAAGGAAAGCATGAACAAACTCCTCACAACAGCCCGCCACGCAGTTCTCTGTGGCGCACGTCACTTACGGCTCGACCAGGCTACGTTCGACGAACTGTTGGCCCCCGCTCGTGTGCTCGAAGTCAACTTGCCCATCAGTGTTGGCGGGCGGACACGCATCGTCACAGCGTGGCGAGCGCAACACAACCTGTCCCGCGGCCCCGGCAAAGGAGGTGTGCGCTATGCGTCCGATGTGAGTCGCGACGAAGTAACTGGACTCGCCACCATCATGTCGCTAAAGAACGCTCTTGCTGAGCTCCCATTCGGCGGAGCGAAAGGTGGGGTCAAAATAGATACATCTGACCTCGACGACGATGCTCGCCACCAGCTTGCCGAACAGCTCGCTCGCGCTTTTGGCGACTTCGTCGGTCCGCAGACAGACATATTGGGCCCAGACGTGGGAACCGGCCCGCTCGACATGGCCGCCTTCACGACCGCGTGGAAGAAATACACAGGGTCTGACTCTGACGCTGTTGCGACCGGCAAACCGCTTGATCAGGGCGGCATAAAGTTGCGCACCGGCGCGACTGCAGCCGGATGTGCCGAGAGCATCGCTATAGCGTGCAACCACACGGCGCTCGACACCGACGCATCTGTAGCTATTCAAGGCTTTGGAGCGCTGGGACAGAACCTCGCCAAACTGCTCTCGAACGCTGGCCACCCCATCGTCGCCGTGTCAGACTCCAGTGGCGGAATTTATGATTCCAGCGGCCTCGACATAGAAGCGGTCACCAGCGCAAAATCCGAAAATGGTTCGGTCACCGACGCCGACTACGAGCAGATCGGATCACTTGATGTGCTCACGCTCGAAGCCGACATCGTTGTACCTGCGGCACTCCAATCCGTCGTGACGATCGACGTCGCCGACAGAATTCAGGCCAAACTTGTCGTTGAAGGCTCGAACGCTCCGTCAACTGTCGAAGGTGCCGCTCGATTGCTGGCTCGCGATGTCACGGTCGTACCGGATTTTGCCGCGAACGCTGGCGGCGTCATTGGGTCCTTCCATGAATGGAAGTCCAATCTTGGTGAGGCGTACGACGACCCGAAAGCCGATATGACCGCTCGCACACGCGGACTGAACGAGGCCATGTGGAGTCGGGCCAACGACGATGGAACTGACCTACGCACCGCTGGTGCAGCCCTCGCTATCGAGCGGATTGTTGGCTCTTCATGATTGCCAGGCATCATTGCCGGCTCGCCGCTCGTGCGGCCACTGCCTGAAACCAGAATCTGTCTAATCGGTCGGACGAGTGTCCGGGGTGAATCTGTGCGGCGCCTTCGGGAGTAGATCGCGCAAGACCGCGTGGCCCGAAACACCATCGGTGTCCACTGCGACAACCGTCAGCTCGGGGCCCGCCAGTTCGAGCGCCACCTGCAGACATGCCCCACAAGGAAAGGTCAACTTGTCCTCTGTGCGCGGCGAACATACCGCTAGGACAACCGGCTGAATACCGTTGGTAATCGCGGTGAACAGAGCTACTCGCTCCGAGCAGATCGCCAAGCCGAGTGACACATTCTCGATCAGGGTGCCAATCACCTCTTCGCCCTGCGAACCAACTATTCCTGCACCCATCTTGAAACGGGAGTACGGCGAGTAGGACAGATCTCGCGCTCGTTGCGCCCCTGCTATGGCAGCAGCTACGGCTTCGTCTGAGACTTCGGAGTTGTGTTCGCTGGTCATGGCGTCACCATAACTGCGCGCTGGTCACCTGTCGTTACCTCGAGCCATCACTACTCATGGTCAGCGAGCCATCGGTCGGCACCGCCTGTTACTTCGATCAACCGCATGGGACGCTTCGCTCATAGGCGCACGGCACACTGGTGACACTGCGGATCCGAATATCACCCGAATAGGGTAGACATTGCAAGGGGTGCTGAGCGTGTGTAAAGCATGGACCGAGTTGGCACAGCTGGACGCACCTGCGTGACAGCCCGCGACGCAGGTCCATTCACGCCGGCGTCGGTCACTCCCCTGCCGCAGCTCAACGGCTATGCCGGCAAGGATTTCGTTGTCTACTTTCGCGACGACTTCGCAAAGCTCGTCGCGCTTGCGGCCTCGATCACAGGCGACACGGTTTGGGCCGAGGATCTTGTGCAGGACGCGATGGCCAAGGCAAGCGACCGATGGGATGAGGTTTCCGCGCTCGACAAGCCCGGGGCATGGGTGCGACGCGTCGTGATCAATCTTGCGATCAGTCGGCGCCAACGCGCCGGAAGAGAAGGACGGGCGCTCCTCAAACTGGCCAGCCCTCGAGAAACAACCTTTACCTCTGAACAAGAGTCGCCGATCTTTGCGCTGGTTGCCGAGCTGCCTGCGCAGCAGCGAACGGCGATCTCGTTGCGCTACGTCGACGATCTCGCCGTCAATGAGATTGCCGACATCATGCAGCTTGCTCCCGGCACCGTCCGCACCCACCTCGACCATGCCCGCCAAGCACTCCGGCACCAGATGGAGAACCACAATGACTGACGAACACTCGGGTTCCGACCCAGTCGGCCCCTTGGATCCACTGCTCAACCAATCGGACGCAGGCTTCGAAGACGTACTGCGTGAAACGCTCGGGACCCGTCAAGCCGCCGCCGCCGGGTCGTTGGACGTCGAGGCAGCGTGGCAGCGAAGTCAGAACCACTCAGGAGCGCAGCGCGTGCGACTTCCTGCAGTCGCAGCCGTCGTACTGCTCACCGTGGCGTTGGCTGGGGTTGGGTACCGCCAACTCAACAACGATCCTGGTATCTCAGTCGCATCGCAAGGAGAACCCACCGTCTCAGTGCCCGAGCCGACCGGTACACCAACATCAGCCACTGATGCCGTGCCGGCACTCGACCTACCCCAAGCGGGCCGATGCTCAACAGCAACCTTTTCCGCATCCGACACCGTCGGTACCGCCGGCTGGGTGAGTACCAACTGTATGAAGTGGGGTGCGGAGACGAACGCCGACGTACCGCCACTTATGATTCGCGATGAACGCGCGGGCTCTTTCGATCAGGTCATCGCAGACTTCGAGCGCGGCAAGCTCAGCCAAATTCAGCGTCGCGAACGGCTGTTGGTCGACGCCCAGGAGGCTCGACGCATCACCACGGTTGACTATGCGGGGCGCACGACCATCACCGTGTTCATCGACATGGTCGACCACTCGCTTGCCATCATCGGGCAAAGCGACGACCGAGCACCCGAGCAGACGGCCGACGCGGTTCGGGCTGGCCTGGACGATCTACTTTCCTCGATCGAACTGCGGTCCGAGAACTGTGGCATACCTAAGGGGTATGAAGGCCGCGACTTCGATCGCGATGGCATAAGCGAATACTTCGGGCCGTACGAGAATTCTGACGGCAGTTCGACCAGCCGGCTGTACACCGTCACTGCGGACGCGGCGGGATGTGGTGCGCGCCTTGCAGCGACCGGCACGACCAATTTCAGTGCGGGCAGCCCGGCCGGCTGGGGCTGCCTGGGTGCCGGGTTCGTCGACTGGCAGACCATTAGTTCGACCCAACTCACACTCGACGGAGCGCAACGAGATATCTTCCTTATCCAGGAGATCTCGACGACAACCTTTTCCGCCTCCGTTCCGGCGACAGCGGTTGCGTACCACCTGGCCGGCCAGCACACGCTTTTCAGTGTCGACAGTTGCTCGGACCACGGAAGGACTGGGCCCGACGCGATCCCAGAGTCTTCCGGTGCTACCGGCCAGACCTTCGGACGCAGCCGGGCCGAACCAAGCTGTGAGAACGAGCACTGGGCGGTGGATCTTCCCGACGGCGAGGGCTGGTTCACCCACGCCGCAGGACAACCTCTTCGGGCATGGGGAGAAGGCGCAGACCGGCGTTGCACCTACTTCACGAAAAAGTCATGGAAGTTCGAGCTGCAGTGCGATTGCGTGCCCGCGGTTGAGATTGACCTCGACCTCGACGCTGTCCTCGATCAGAGCGCCACTGACGTCGTCCGAGCCGACATCGAGATCGACAGCTACCCGGCACGGGTGCGCTGGCAAGATTCCGTCGACGACGCTCTCTTTGGCACCAACTACACCTACGAGATCGACGTTGGTTTGGGTGTGCTCTCGATCAGGGCGAGCGACGCCGAGTTCGACGATTTCGATGCGGCCATTGCCCTGGCCGACGCCATTGCAGCGGAGATCGAGATCAAGAATGTCGCACCTCGCGATCGCCCGTGTGCAGCCGCTCCGGCCGGCGGGCCGCGTGGCGACGTTCTCTACCACGACCTCGACGGCGACGGTGTGTCAGAGGCGATTGTGCCCGGCGAGCTTGTGGATCCGGCTACCGCGAACCCATCAATGACGCACCGGGTGCTGCGCTCCGACGGTGCCTGTGGGTGGAACGAAGTCGGTGGCCAGGCCGCCCTTGTTCAGGACGCTGCTCGCAGCTGGTTCTGCAACGGCGACGGTCTGCTTGTTACCGCGGATCTGATCGACAACGAGCTGGCCAACGAAGTGGCTTGGCAGTTCAATGGCTCGCAACTCGTACCGGCAGCCGCCGACATCCCAACCGGCGCACCTGCAGGGTGCAACCGACCAGCGCCCGCCTGAACCGGGGTAAGCGTCGGCTTCTCACCCACCAATCGCGACTTGTCCGTGAGCTTGCGCTTGCCGAAGCGTTCGAACTCCCTTGAGTTGTCGCTCGTCGCCTGAGTAGGTCGGACCATGGCAGCGCGGTCGTCTGGCGTATCGGCGGGAAGCACAAATCGAGCGGCTCCGAGTAACTGCCGCGGCTGCTATGGCCCGATTAGCGCCCGCAGCGAGCAAGCAGTTAGGCGAGCGGGCTGATGGCGTCGGCTTCGGGTGGTCCCCAACCGCCGCGGCTGTAGTGCAACACCGGGTCATGGTGATCAAGCAGCGGGTCAACAATGCGCCATGACTGCTCGACACCATCTTGATGAGCGAATAGTCGAGCGTCACCATGCAACGCATCACCAATAAGGCGTTCGTACGGATCCGGACCAGAGCCGCCGAGCGCTTCGCCGTAGTCGACCGAGAGGTCGACGGGTGCCGACACCATCTGCTCCCCCGGTGTCTTGGCCTGCATCGTCAAGGTGATTGCATTGTCGGGTTTCATGCGGAACCGCAGAATGCTCGCGCCGGCGATGCCTTCAACACCGCCAAACATCGCTGTGGGTGGCGGCCGAAACTCGACAACTGCTTCTGTGAGCGTCTCCGACATTGCCTTGCCTGCACGGATAGCAAACGGCACCCCGCTCCAGCGCCACGAATCGATGAACAGTTCCATGGCCACAAACGTCTCAGTACGAGAATCTGCTGCGACGCCAGCCTCATCGAGATACCCGAGATATTGACCGCGCACGGCACGTTTCGGATCAGCGGCCCGCATGGCCCGCAGCACCTTGACCTTTTCATCGCGCAACGAATCAGCCTGATCGTCGACGGGTGGTTCCATGGCGAGCAACGCGATCATTTGGAGCAGGTGATTCTGTACGACATCGCGAATAGCGCCGACACCGTCATAGAAACCACCGCGCCCAGCAATGTCGAATGACTCGGCCATGGTGATTGTGACCCGGCTGACGTGATGCCGGTTCCAGACACCTTCGAGCATTGCGTTGGCGAAGCGGAATACCAGCAGGTTCATCACCGCCTCTTTCCCGAGGAAGTGATCGATGCGGAAGATGGCTTCTTCTGGAAAGTGTCGGTGCAGAATCTCGTTCAGCTCTTGTGCCGACGCCAGATCACGGCCAAACGGTTTCTCGACGACAATTCGCCCGCGACTCAAGTCTGCACCGGCCAAACCGGTAGCGACGTCGTCAAACAGAGCAGGCGGAATAGCCAGGAAAGACACGGGACAAGGCTCATTCTCGCCGATGGCCTGAGCAAGGTGAGCGTAGGTTTCTGCACCCGAGTAGTCGCCGCGCACATAGCTGATGCGGTTGACGAGATCTTCAACGAGCGCCGGATCGCGGTCGGCGAGCGATTCACGAGCACGTGCCCGGACCGTGTCATCGTCGCCCTCGCTGCGGGCAACGCCGATCACCCGTGGGCGTTCGCCGTCGGCGGTCAACTCGTACAACGCTGGGAAGAGCTTCTTGTACGCCAGATCACCGGTGATGCCGAAGAGCACCAGGGTGTTGGAACGAGCCGATGCGCCTAAATTCATACGGGTAAAGCTAACCGCTGACAGGGCGATCCATAGAGCGGTAACGTCACCAGCCGTGGCTAACCCGACGCAAACCGATGCACCGTTTGACGCAGACGCACGTCGGGCTGTTGCGTCTGTCGCGACGCAGTTCTTCATCAACGGCGCAGTTTTCGCCTCGTTCATTCCCCGCCTGCCCGAGATCAGGGACCGCATTGGGGTCTCAACCGATGTGCTGGGCGCGCTGCTAACCACTGGCGCCGTCGTTGGATTGTTGGGCAGCTTCATTGCTTCACGCGTTATCGAGCGGTTTGGGACGAGGCGAGTTCTCATCGCAGGAGCCATGGTGCTAATCGCCACGCTGCCCGTAATCGGGTTTGCCACCGCACCAGTAATCTTCGTGTTGGGATTAGGTCTCATGGCGGCATTTGATGTCGTTGTCGATGTCGCCATGAACTTGCAGGGATCGTGGCTCAGCGCGCGACGCCACGCGCCGATCATGAACCGACTGCACGGCTTGTGGAGCCTAGGCACTGTCGTGGGTGGGCTCGCTGCAGCCCAAATCACCTCGGTCGGTATCTCGTTGCAGTCCCACCTCCTCGGCGTTGCTTTGCTGCTCGGGTGCGCCCTGGTGTTTGTCGGTCGCGGGTTGCTGCGTGTCGACGAAGACCAGGTCGATCCAGTAGATAGCGATCTCGACGAACCCCGTGCGTCACCTCGGACAGCGCAACCTTCGGGCAGGCGCGGGCTCATCATGCTTGCGCTCGCAGGAGGATTCGCCATCGCCGTCGAACTCGTATCGAGCGACTGGGCAGCCTTTCGGCTGAGCGACGATTTTGCTACCAATGCAGGCTTTGCCGGACTTGGCTATGTCGCCTTCACCGTGGGCATGACGATCGGACGGTTCGGAGGCGACTGGGCACTCGCAAAGATCGGTGCCAACGCTCTCAATCGAGCCGCGGTGGCCGTCACAGCGATCGGACTTGCGGGTGCAGCGCTGCTTCCGAACCGCTATCTCGTGTTGGTGAGCTATGTGTTTGCCGGTCTCGGAATCTCAACGTTTTTCCCTCGGCTCTATGACAAAGCTGCACAGCTACCCGGCAAGCGTGGCGCGGGTCTCGGCGCTTTGACCGCCGGCTCGCGGGTTACTGCACTTGCCACGCCGGTCATCGTCGGCAGCCTGGCGGCGACATCGCTGTCGGTTGGCACCGCAACGGCGATCGTCGTGATCCCAAGCGTGTTGGCGTTCGCAGCCGTCACGCTGGCTGTTGACTGAACAAGCAGCTAGCCATGGTTGTGACTTGTAGCGCCTATGACAAGAAGCGACTGTGACATGTAGCAATGGTGAAACTGGCCAATGCCTGGGCACACTGGTGAGGTGACCCCGGCCCGGTATCGCCAAATCACTGGCATGGCTTTGGTTGCATTGGTCTTCATCGTCATCACCGGAACCGCGGTGCGTCTGACCGAGTCCGGCCTTGGCTGCAGCGATTGGCCCACGTGCGAAGAAGATCAACTCGTTGCCGACCTTGAACTTCACGCCATGATCGAGTTCGTCAACCGAGTGATTACCGGTTTGGTTTCACTTGCGGTCATGGCTGCGGTGTTGGCCTCACACTTCCGCACGCCCCGCCGTCGTGACCTGACACTTCTGTCATGGGGCTTGGTCCTCGGCATGATCGGGCAGATCATCCTGGGGCGTTTCACGGTGCTGTCGCATCTGAACCCGTGGGTTGTCCTGAATCACTTCTTGCTGTCGATGGTGCTCGTGGCCAACGCGACCGTGCTGCACGCTCGCGCTGGTTACGACCCCGTTCCACCATCACGTTCCGGGCGTTGGTATCGATGGCCGATCATGCTGCTCACAACCGCTGCAATCATCGCTGGCACCTTCGTAACCGGCGCCGGCCCGCACGCCGGAAGTCGCGATGGCGACAACATAGAACGACTGCCCTTTGACGTCCCAGACATCGCTCGGGTTCACGGCGGCATCGTCATTGCCCTGATCGCCGCCGTCATTGCAACAATCTGGCAACTGAACCGGTCGAATGCGCCAGCGTCTGAGCAGTGGCGTGCGCGGCTCGTGCTGCTCACGCTGATCGTGCAGGCAGGCATTGGTTACACCCAGTACTTCACTGGCGTGCCTGTTCTCCTGGTTGGCTTCCACATTGCAGGGGCGACCCTGACATGGATTGTCGTGTGGTGGTTTCATCTGGATTTGTCACCGGAACCTGATGAAGTTGGCGAAGAACACGATGAGAAGCCCGCTGACTATTCCATACTGGTGTCATGACTGCCCCGGTAACGACGCCCGACGAGACCGTCGACGCCGACACCAAGATCGATCCCGACAAGCCGTGGATCGTGCTCGTGTGGAACGACCCCATCAACTTGATGAGCTACGTAACTCACGTGTTGCAGAAGCTGTTCGGTTACAACCGAGAGAAGGCCGAACGTCTAATGCTCGACGTCCACGAAAAGGGTCGAGCTGTTGTAGCAAACGGCCCTCGAGAAAAGTGCGAGCTGGATGTCTTCCGGCTGCATGAACATGGCCTGTGGGCCACGTTGAGCCAAGACGACTAGCGCTCCCCAGTGGCACTCTCCTTCCGCCGCAACGGCGACGGCTCCTTTGGCATTACCTTGCCGATACACGACCGATCACTTCTTGAGCAGCTCGTGCCGCAAATGCGCGAGCTCATTACATCGCACGATCCTGATACGTGGCGCCTCTTCCCCAATCCGTACCCAAAGCACGAAAAGGCTGCCGACGAATACTCAGAGCTGATCGGCAACGACCTACAAGACCGTCATCTCGCTGCGCTAGACACAGTAGAGAAGACGCTCGATGCGAAGCGCCTCGACGAAGACCAAATGGTGTCGTGGATGCATGCGGTGAACCACCTTCGACTGTTTATGGGCACCCGCTTGCAGGTGACCGAAGACAGCGACTTCGACGACTACAACACAGAAGAAGGGCAGAGCATGTTCGCCATGTACAGCTACCTCGGCCACGTGCTTGAGCTCATAGTGCGGGCGATGGCTGGCGAGGATTACTAACTCGATGGGGATCGGACGATGACGGGCGACCGGATAGCGGCAAACGAACTGCTGCCGTTTGCGCTTGCGTTGGCCACCGAGGCCGGTGAGTTTACGCAACGGTTCTTCCGTTCGCCGGACCTTCAGGTCGAAACCAAGGCCGATGGCACCCCAGTAACGCTCGCCGATCAGGGCGCCGAGAAACTGATCCGCGACGCCATTGCGGCGGAGTTCCCCAACGACTCGATTATGGGCGAAGAATACGGCGCCACGAACGCCAGCTCGGGACGCCAGTGGGTCATCGATCCAATCGATGGCACCAAGTCATTCACGGCTGGTGTGCCCATGTACTCAAACCTGCTGGCGGTGATCGACGACGGCGTTCCTGTACTTGGAATTATCAACCTGCCTGCGGTCAACGAGATGTTGTGGGCCGTCACTGGCCAAGGCGCGTTCTGCAATGGCGAGCCGTGTGCGGCAAGCAGCAAAGGTGAACTTGCTGGTGCCTATGTCATGACATCAAGCGTTCGGTACTGGCCCGAGAACTACCTGCAAACCGTGCTCGACCGCGACATCATCTTGCGTACCTGGGGTGACGCCTATGGATACGCCATGGTTGCGACCGGACGGGCCGAAGCAATGATCGACCCACGCGCGAACGTGTGGGATGTCGCACCGATCGGCGTGATCTTGACCGAAGCTGGTGGAGCCTTCACCGATCTCAATGGCAACCCGCAGGTCACCGCTGGAAACGGGATCGGCACGAACGGTGTCTTGCACAACGAGTTTCGGTCGGCGTTCCCCGCCGACGACTGGCGGTAGCGACGTGTTCGACGACGTAGATACATCTGGTTCGGTCTTTCTGACAAAGTGGGCGGAACTCGCAGCAGACCTTGAACTTGCCCCCGAACCGACCAGCGACATCGGGTTTGACCTTGCCGCCTGTCACACCGAACCGCATCGCCACTATCACACGATGAAACACATCGAAGCGGTGCTAGGTCATCTCCACGATCTGCACGTGACGACGCCAACCGCCCGGCTTGCTGCGTTCTTCCATGACGCAATCTATGACCCGACCCGCAGTGACAATGAGGCGCAGAGTGCCCAGCTGGCGAGTGAGGTTTTGCGTGCGGTAGACCGTCCTGAAGTCGACGACGTTGTGGCGATTATCGAAGCGACAGCGACACACCAGCTCCCGGTCGATGGGCCACGAGAGTGCGCCGCTTTCCTCGATGCTGATCTGGCTATCTTGGCGGCCCGCCCCGAGGTGTACGACGAGTACACCGCGAATGTTCGTGCGGAATACAGCCACATGAGTGACGATGACTTTCGTTCGGGGCGTGCAGCGGTGCTCACAGGATTCCTCGATCGGTCCGAGTTGTTCTTTACCACTGCAGGCCAAGCCCGGTTCGAACAACTCGCTCGCGCGAATCTACGCCGAGAGATCTCGCTTCTCAGCGACTGAAGCCGCGCCGGTAAGCTGGGCGAAACTCCAGCACGAGCGAGGCGAACATGAAAGTCGAAGACCGAGGCAGCGTCGGCTACGCGCTTCCGCCAGGTGATGATCACCCGTATCGCACCGGGGTTTGGCAGCCACAAGTCAACCAGTTCGACGCCTTTTATGACCCGGGCGATGCCGACATCGAGGGCGAGGTTCCGACCGATCTGAATGGCGTCTACCTTCGCAACACCGAAACCGCATTGTTTGAGCCGATCAAGCGGTACCACCCATTCGATGGCGACGCGCTCGTGCACTCGATCTCATTCGAAGGCGGCCATGTTCGCTACTCGAACCGGTTCATACCAACCGATGGGTTCGTTGCAGAACAAGACGCCAAGCAGAGCCTGTGGGCTGGCATCACTGAACATCCATCGAACGCAATTGCCGAACACGGCTGGGGCGCTCGCACCATGATGAAGGACAACGCGAGCACCGATGTCGTGGTGCACGGCGGCCAAGCATTTGCCAGCTTCTATCAATGTGGAGACTTGTACGCATTCGACGCTCGCACGCTGGAGCCGCAGGGCCGCGCCGAGTGGGGCGGCCGCTTCCCTGCTGAGGGTGTGTCCGCACACGCAAAGGTCGACGAACACACCGGGGAATTGTTGTTCTTCAACTATCACCAGCACGCGCCGTACATGCATTACGGCGTGGTGAACCGTGCGGGTGAGCTCACCAATTATGTCGACATACCGTTGCCGGGCCCGCGGCTGCCGCACGACTTGGCGTTCACGGAGAACTACACAGTCCTCAATGACCTGCCGCTCGGTTGGGACGAAGACGCACTGAAAGACGGTTGGTACTCGAACCGCTTCTGGCGTGACGTGCCGAGCCGGTTTGCGGTAATCCCTCGCCATGGCAACACCAGCGATATCAAGTGGTTCGAGGCGGATCCCACGTTCGTGTTGCATTGGGCGAACGCGTACGAAGACGGCGACGAGATAGTGCTTGACGGTTTCTTCCAGCACAACCCGACGGCGAGCGGGGTCGAACGCTTCTCTGGACAACACAAAGGGTTTGAGACGCTCGACATGAACGTGTTGCAGGCTCGTGCGCACCGCTGGCGCTTCAACCTACGCACTGGGCAAACGTCTGAAGAGTCATTGAGTGAGCGTTGTGCGGAGTTCCCGATGGTGAACGGACGCCATGCCGGTCGACGCCATCGCTACATCTATGAAGCACGGTGCGCGCATGGCTTGTTCGCGTTCAATGCGCTCATTAAGCACGATGTCGATGCAGGTACCGAGACCGTGGTCGAGATGGAAGACGGCGTGTTCTTGAGCGAGACCGTCATGGCGCCGCGAGTGGGATCGACCGCCGAAGACGACGGCTACCTGGTCACCTTTACGAGCGACGTAAACCGTGACCAATCACATTGCGTGATCTATGACGCTGCAGATCCGGCAGCGGGCGCGATCGCCAAGATTCGCCTTCCCGAGCGCATCAGCAGCGGCACCCACTCCACCTGGGCCCCCCTCACCGACCTCGCTCAGCCCAAAAACTAACGTTATGGTGCCAAAACTAACGTTATGGTGCCAGGCACCATAACGTTAACGCAGCGAACTATTCGGATTTCCCTACCACCAGAAGCCGCCGGCGCAGCCGAGGCCGGTGAATGCGCTAGCGCACTATTTCGATGACGTCATTGCGGGCTTGGAGCAGCTGTTCGAGGCTTTCGTAGTACGGCATGGCTGATTGGTCGGCGATGCCAAGGGCGATACGTATGGGCTCGCCGTTACGGTGCATGGTGGCTGCCATCAGGTTGGTCACGTCGGTGTCGGTCGTCCCTTGGCCGACCGAGTCGAAGGAGCCGTCGGGTCCGGCTCGGTACACATGCACGCCGTCTTCTGCGCCGTCTTCGGTCTCGTCGATGTCAACTCGGCCGCTGCGCTTGAGAAGGTCAGCAGCGCCCAGCACTGTCACGCTGTGCAGGTTCGCGGCAACAGTCTCAACGGCCGTGACTGCATCGCTCGCGCTGCCGCCCTCGGCCAGCACGTCGCCAGCGCGCCATACACAGCAACTAATGCCGAAGGAAGCGGTGCGACTGTCAACCAGGTGCACCAATGCATCGACCATGTCGGCTGCGATGCGCGCGCTGTTGAGGGTCCCTGACATTGAGTCGGTCACGTGGATTGAGATGATCTCGTCGTGGCCGGCTGCCATGGCTGCCTGGTACGCCAGAACAAAGGCACCTGGGCTTGGTTGACTCGTGGTGACTTCGGGCGTGCCATCAGCGAAGAGTTCGTAGAACGCATCTGCATCTAGATCGACGCCTTCGAGGTACTCAGACCCGTTCACTACGACGGGAATTGGAACGACCGTGACCGCGTAGCGGTCACGCAAAACGACGGGTAGCTGCGAATTCGAATCAGTGACGAGAGCGACGGTCATGAGAAGGAAACCAGAGGTGCCGCTCTCGTTATTCCGCGATGTGTATTTGTGCTTTGAGACTCGGTCTGTCTGTCTCGCTCGGTGGCGGATTGTTCGCCTCGACTGCGAACCGATAGACAATGGCGGCGCTTGAGGCGGCGGACGCGAGCGGCATAGAGAGACCTGCACTTGGACCCCATGCGTTGGCAAGGCCGCGCCGCCACCAGACCGCTGCGAGGCCTGTCCATAGCCCACACGTTGCGCCGATTGTGGCGACAGGCCGTTGCTTCCAAAAGTCGCTCTTGGTTGCCACCGCACCAAGGGCGATGTCGACAGGGAGGTATGCGGGAAACGTCACGAGCATTTGACCAAAGCTGGCAGCGATGCCCTTGCCCCCTCTGAAGTTCTTGTTCGCAGGGAAGCAGTGACCCAGTACTGCCGCGGCTGCTCCGATGTTTGCGCCGGCTGCTCCTGCGATGAGGCGCCCAGCTTGACCAGCTGCGACCGCCTTGCCCATGTCCATCGCGAACACGGTCGCTCCGGCTTTCTTTCCGAGCAGGTTGGCGATGTTTGCTGCGCCTGGATTGCCTGATCCAGCACGGCGCGGGTCTAGGCCTTTAGCAACGATGTCAGCGGACGGCAGATGTCCCGCGAGATACCCCAGGGCCGCAACGCCGACGTTGGCGAGCATGCGCTAAGCGAATTCTGATTCGGGCTCGTTGCGGTGGCGGTACCAACGAACGATCTCGATGAGCCCGGTGATGCTGAGGGCGGTGCCAAAGGCCAACCAAAACGCCAGCGCATGATTGTCTTCAAATATCCCGCCAAAGAAGAAGCCGATGATCGCCGCGTAGCTGGCCCACACCGTCGTTGCGACAATGTCCCACGGCAGGAACCACGATTTGTAGGGGCGCTCGGTTGCTCCGCACGACATCGTCATCAACGTGCGACCGCCGGGAATGAATCGTGCGGTAATGAGCAGGAGGCCACCCCGTTTGTCGATCTGGTGGGCGGCTTTCGACATCTTGTCGTCACCATCGCCCGTCTTTCGGCCGAGCATGCTAGTCACCCATGGTCGAAACTTTTTGCCAAGAAAGTACGCGATTGAATCGCCAAAGAAAGCTCCAACTGCTCCCATTGCAATGACGAGCAGAACCAGCTGATCCCCTTGCCCCGCTGCGATGCCGCCAATGATTACCGTTGTCTCACTTGGCACGACCGGTACGACCGAATCGAGTAGGGCGATGATGAAGACGACTCCAACGAACCACCATTTGGCAGATATGTCGTCGAGCCAATCGGTCAGGCCGTTGAGAAAGTCGAAGATGCCCGAAGCGATCATGGCCGCCAAAGCTACTGGCTTCGGTCACAAAATCTCAGCCAGGATCGCAGTTCTCCTGAGATGGAGAGGCGGATGTGCTCCGTGGCGCGTTGAGACATTCCTCGCGCGCTCTGTGCTTTTGGCCTAGATAGGTCGGCCTAGAGCTAACGACGCAGCTCGAATTCCCTACTACTGTTTGGACATGCGGTCCATTTTGGTTTCTTTGGTTGTTGGTGCTACTGCTGGCGTTTTGGGCTGGGTCGGTGCGGTGTTTTTGATGAATTCAATGGACAGCGCAACCTTTGCATCCATCCCATTCGGATGGACCGGGCTCATTGTTGGCTCGGTGGCCGTGGCGTCAATCGCCATGATCATGGGAGTCGGCGATCTCATCGAGCCAGTAATCATGGTCTTCGCAGCGGCGGCCGCAGCAGCTGTGCTCTGGCAGCGCCGTGAGCTCCCGTTTGATAGTCGTGCGGTTGAATCAACAACATCGACAAACTACTGGATAACACTTGGCCTGATGGCGGTGGTCTTCGTGTTGTTGATGTTCGGTCTTCGCTCAGCTCGAGTAAGCAACCGGCGCGCTCGCGGCTAACACAACTCGCCCAGGTGTCACACATAGCTCGCGTACAGTTCCGAGTGTGAAGTTCATCGACCTCAGCCACACCATTAACGAAGGCACGATCACCTATCCGGGGCTTCCTGCTCCTGTGATCGCTGATCATCTGACTCGGGAGGCTGCCGAGCAGATTTACGGTTCGGGGATCACGTTTCAGATCGGGGTTGTGACGATGTGCACGAATACTGGCACCTATCTCGACGTGCCGTTTCATCGCTTCGCAGACGGCCACGATCTCACCGAACTAGCACTCGAAAGGGTTGCTGCGGTTCCCTGTATCTGTCTCGATCTGCGGGGGTCAACGGCGATCGGCCTGAGCCCCGATGACGTTCGCGGCGCCGAGGGCCATGGGGTTTGATTCGCACTGACCATTCACGCCGCTTCGGCACCGAAGCGTATTTTCAGGACCATCCCTATCTGACCGAAGCTGCCGCCCGCGTGCTTGTCGAAGCCGAGGTCGCGTGCGTCGGCATTGACTCGCTCAATATCGACAGCACCCAGGGTGGCGAAAGGCCGGTGCACACGACCTTGCTCGGAGCGGCCGTGCCGATTGTTGAACATCTGTGCGACCTTGCCCGGCTGCCGGTGCAGGGCTTCACCTTCACCGCCGTACCTCCAAAGATCGAAGGGGCGGGAACCTTTACTGTTCGCGCCTTTGCCGCCATCAAAGACTAAGGCTTGCTTGCCACAAGTGGAGATGGCGCTGGCTCACAAGGCAGGCGCTGCTCGATGGCTGTTAGCTGTATGCGTAGGTGGTGTACATGTCTTTGTCGCGGTCGTAGTCGAAGCGTCGCGTCAGGCCGAGCGACTCGATGGTCGCAATCTGGTGGTCGAGCTTCTCGTTCGTCATGATCGCCGGTCGCTGAATTGACCAGTCATCGCGAAGCCAATCCAGTACCGCAGCAAGCAAAGCGCTTTCAAAGCCATCCTCCCACGTTGACACACGAACCCAGAACGCAAGCGTGGCGTCGACAGACGCAAGGTCAGTGCCGTCGTGCGATGTGATATTCGCGGTCGTGTACATACGATCGTTGCTAGGCAAGAAATAGAGACAACCAAGGACTTGGGTCTCGTCCGCGTTCATGACGGTGTAGGTATAGCGCGTGCCTTTTTGGTGCTCCCCGTCCATCTGCTCAAGGTCCACAAGGTTGTCCTCGACCGTGAAGTCCACGGACGGATATGGGGGGTCCTGCTCCCAGTGGTAGAGAAATTCGCGACTCGACATAACGGCTTCGTAATCGAGTTCAACATCGGACGGCAGAAGCGGTCGCACAAAGAACCCGTCACCTATGAATCCGTCTGCTGGTTCAATCGACTGTTCTCGAAAGCTCATTCGAGCATTATCGCACACGGGCCGCCGCCCGCATTCTGATTTGTGCGACTCGGCCATGGTGCTCTCTGCTGCCGAGCAAGCCCCGACGTAGCCGCCAGCATCGCAGATGGCCGCGTCACAATTCGCCCGTTGGCTTGCACACGTTCCATTGGTTGATGTGGCTGGCGCCAGCTGATCGTTTCGGTCGGCCTACGTCGCCGCAGCGAGACGGATCGGGAACTCGACACGAGTGCGCAAATCGTCAGGCGCCACCATCTGCGGATCATTGAGGTAGATCTCCCGTGGCGGTCCGACTATTTCGTGACCGCCCTCGGAGATCCAACCAGTAAGTGTGTGGTAGGCGGGCGCAGTCTCTTCATACCGGCCAAGGTGCACGGTGGTCGCGACCGCTCCGCCTTCAAGTTCGCGGCTGTAAACATCGCCGGCATCAGCGAGCGGCGCCGCAATCGGAATGCACACTTCGATGTCGCCGTCGGTCTCCTTATCGATGATGTCGTGGTACACGATGAGCGGCGGACCTGTCGGTTCAACGCCTGCCTGGCCAAGAGCCGGGACCAGACGGGCGAAACCGGCACCAATGTCCTGGCCAACCTTTGCGATTGAAGTGTGAAGCCTGGTTCCCGCAACCAATTGGGGTGTGACCTCTTCGGTCTGGATGGTGTAGGGCATGATTCCTTCCTTCCGATTCATCAATGATTCGAGGTACTCAAGCATTCGTTCATCCACTGCGAGCCGTTCGACTAGCCGGTCTCGATGCACGGCTAGTTGTTTGTGGACCAGCTCGGCGTCGTCGGCGCCAAGCACTGCTTTGATCTCGTCGAGGGGCATGTCGACCGACCGCAAGATGCGCACCGCCTCCGCCCGATTCGCCTGGGTCAGGGTGTAGTACCGGTAGCCAGACTCTGCGTCAATGTGAGCTGGCGGCAACAATTCGTTGGAGTGGTACACGCGCAACGCCTTTGGCGAGAGCCGGGTCATCTGCGAGAGCTGGCCAATTGGGATCAACGTCACTTGGTTTACCTCCTCGCCAACATCATCAACCTTTCCCCTGGGGATGAGTCAAGCAGAATCTGCTGCGGTCGCGCATGAACGGTGACTCGAAGCCATCGGCTGCCTCGGGTCGCAACGAGTTCTTGGCCCGCCAGATCCATGCCGAGGCGCGCAGGAGTGACAAGATGACGACATGATCCGCGTGACGCAATTCTCCGATCTCCACTTTTCGACCACCGGCGAACGGAGCCATGGAGGGTTCGGATACGACGTCGACGTGGCCTGGGATCGGATCTTCGAAGATGCCTTCGATCAGAGCCAGCCGACCCCCGACCTGGTTGTTCTGACTGGCGACATCGCCGACCATGGCCTTGCCGATGAGTACATCAAGGCAGCCGAGAAACTTGAACGGGTTCCGGTGGCCATGAACTCGTGCCCCGGCAACCACGACTTACATCAACCGTTCGAGTCACATCTGCCGCGACCAGGTCTGACAATGAGTCGCACGCTGCGCGTCGGCAATTGGCTCTTTCTCTTCGCTGACTCGAACCACAGCGGCAAGGAACCCGACGCGAGCGGCCGTCTGATCGACAAGGCGGAGCGCATGCATTCGGCGCCTGCGCTCGGGGCGGCCGAAACGGCATGGCTGCACGACACAATTGCTGAAACAGACGCTGACTACGCGTTCGTGTGGGTCCACCATCCGCCAGGTGCGCCCGGCGCTTACACCACCCCGGAGTACGACGCGGAAATTGCCCGAGTTGCAGCCTCGCAACCCAAACTTCGTGGCGTGGGCGCTGGCCACACGCACACCGACAGCATCGTTGACGTCGGTGGCGTTGATATCCACACGTGTCCAGCCTTCACGATCAACATTGACTACGAGGCCAACACGCTCTTGCCGCCGGGCTACCGAACCTATGAGTTTGGCGACGACGGGTCGGTTACGAGCACCTGCCGCTTTGTCGAGGACGAAACGCAGTGGCCTCGCAACCCACTTCCCGAAGCAACCGTGCGCATGTTCAAAGGTGAGATCACCTGGGATGAGATGTTGGCCGAACTGAGCTAACCATCGCGCCTTCTCTGGTGTGGGCGGTCGAGATCGTGGGCCCCGGTGAAGTGGCTGTGTCGCGACAGACCGCTCTAGCCAGCGTCGCGTAACGTGTGTCAGTCGCTGACGGTCCGAACCGTGACTCCGAATTCTGCCGCTGCAGATCGAAGTAGTGCGGGGCAGCAGCTTCCTTGTTGCTGCGGAGGTCCGGTAGAGCCCGCAGGTCAGCGGTTAGTCGTCGAGGATATGAGGCGTCACGAGTGGACCATATAGCGCACCCATCTTGTGTTCGAGGTCATGATTCTGTGGTGCTGATATGTGCGCCTTGGGGGCTCAGGCGACGTCGAGGAACTTGCGGAGCGCTTCGCGGATCACTGCGCTGGTCGTTGTCACCTCGGCCTCGGCCCGTGCTTCAATTGCTGCTCGTAGCTCTGGAGCAATACGCACAGGAACGACATCGGCAGGGCCTGAACCCATCGCTGGTCGACCTGGCCTGCGCTGCTGCTTGAGCGTTTCGACGTCGTAGTCGGTGGTTTCGACTTCCACGGCGAGCGCGTCGAGTTCGGTGTCGGTGAGCGTGCGTCCAGTTCGGGTGCGTCGTGTCATAGCTGGTCATCCCCTGTAGGGAGTAGATCGAATATCGCAAGACGAATTAAGTGTGAAGGAAACCCCTCCCCCAGTGGGCCTTGGCGAAGACGCAGTACCTCATCGAACCCAGACCTCGCCGACCAGAACGCTCCAGTCCCAGAACGCTCCAGTCCCAGAACGACTGCCGGCGAGTCAGGCGCACGTGACGATGACCAGGGTCCGGACCAAATCAATCGGTGTCCCAGTGCCCGCGATGATCTCCACATGCCGAGCACTCGAACATGTAGACAAGAATCGCGCCGTCGCCGCCTCGATCGCTGAGGTACTCCCAGACATCTTCCGGGAGCTTTGCCGAGGCGTTGGCGAAGGAACGGCCGTCACCGTCAGATGCGCTCGAGGTGAAGTCCCGTTTACCCCATAGCCCGACATAGATCATGGGACGACGACAGTGGAACAACCACCGTTCGCCCTGCCAGGTGATGTAGTTCGGCGATCCCACTAGATCACGGAGAACGTCTGACGGGATCACGGCGGCGCTCCAGCCGTTCTCGTCCGGGACGCTCGCTGGCCAGCCAGCAATAGTGGGGCTGCCACCAACAATGGTTGCCGGACTCGGCAGACCGTGGGTCTTGCCGAGACTGGCGTGGGCTGGCGTGACCATTCCGGCTTCAGTGTCCTTTGTTGAGGACCAGGCTCCCGCTCTCAGACAGGTCCAGCAGCCGTGGGTCTCTTCCACATTGCGCCCGAGCAGCATGTCTGCCTCACACTGAACACAGGGTGCCGGGCGGTTGTCGGCCGGCGTGGGCGTCGCAGTTCCGCACGTCGTACACGTGACCTCGACGCAGTCACCAATTCCGATCTGGAAGCCTGCTCGCTCTTCGCTGCAGATCTCACATGTGCCTGTCGGCTCCCAGCTGGCGGCCTCGTCGACGTCAGCCGCGAACAACGGGAAGTCGATGCCAAGTTCCGAGAAGGTCGCCATAGCCCAATTCTCGCAGATGACTCCAAATTGATGCCCCTCTCTATTGAGCTTCATTGATGCTGGCGCTGCGTTTGGGCGTCACATCATCCGCTCGAAGGTTTCGACATGCACATTCAAGTTGCTGAAATGCCTCAGGCAGCCATAACACCACACATAATCACAACCCCGAACGCTCACCAATTCACTACGTAGCCGGCGAAGCGCGAGACCGTCGACTGGAGATCTGGGACGCATAATGCGCCCAGCGAGCGGTTGGACCGCGCTGGATCGGCGCGTAAGGGTGGCCATACACGGTTGAGCTCGTCAGGTCGCTATCAAAAAGCGCAAGACCGCATGGACTCGAATACGTCCCATGCAGTCTCGATGTAGTAACCCCTCATGAACGCCTATTCGAACCCTCTGGTGAGAGACGCGGTTGCCTCGATTAAGGCTGTCACACCCTCCTGATACCTTCTTTGATATCATGTGGGAGATCGAACTTGAGCCCGAGGTAGCGGTATGGATGGAAGACTTGTCGCCGACCGACTTCGCAATCGTGCTGGCCCATGTTGAGCGGCTCGGCGAGCGCGGCAATCTGTTGCGTATGCCGGTCTCACGATCGCTTGGTGGCGGGCTGTTCGAGTTGCGCTTCGATCTCGGGCGGACCGCAAGACGGATCGCCTACTATTTCGGTAATCGGAGAACCATCGTGCTTCTCACCACATTTCGCAAGCAACGGTCGAACGAACGGCACGAGGTTGCTCGTGCCCTACGCTCGATGGAACGTTGCATCGCCGAGGGACACCTCGAAGGGAAGGACAGAACCTGATGACGCGAACAACACTTGATGAAATGAAGGCCTGCAGGCTTGCGGGGATGACTCCCGACGAGCGCGACGAGTTCGACAGCGCGTATGCCGCTACCAAACTCACATTTGATGTTGCGGCCAAGGTGCGAAGCGCTCGCGAGGAGGCAGGGCTCACACAGCGGCAGCTCGCTACCCGAATGGCGACGAGTCAAGCGGCAATAGCGCGCCTTGAAGCGGGTGCCGCTGCACCCACCCTAACCACGCTTCAAAAAGTGGCAGATGCTCTTGGGCTCGACATAACCGTCGAGCTCCACGCAAGCGATGCCTAACACCTCTAGGGGCCGGATCAATGGTTGACGGATTCACCTCCCAAGTCGAGCTGGTCGCCGAGATCGATCCCGGAGCGCCCCTCCCTCACCTCATTTCAGACGGGTGAATCCTGCGTCGCGGCCTCACCCGTCGAGCAACCGCTTCACAGCAGCAGGAACGAGGCATGCAGAACTCACTGTGGACTACCAGCATCGCTACGACAAGGCTGCTCCTGGCCAGAAGATTGTCACGTCCATGTCCTCGTTTGCGACAACCACTGATACTGGAGCCGCCCCCCAAAGATCCGTTTCTACGCTGATTGGGCCGATGTCGGAGTCCACTTCCACAGCGAAGGCTCCATCTTCAGTGAGGTCAATGACATCAATTATGTGCTCAGGAGTCTTTACAACGACTTGTGCGTTTGCGATCATCGCTAGCGACTCGCTGTCCAATCTCATACATATGATTTCACCAGACACGGTTGGCATCACTGTGCCTCTAGTTCGTTGAGCAATCGTCGGCTTTTGCTTAAGCGATTCCGAGAATAGCGGAGCTCGTCGTATTGAATCAGTCATTGCCACCGCCCGATTGGCGGGGTCGACCTATGTCAGACGCCTCGGCCCGCGTGAGACCGAGGCAACACGCAGTGACATTGGGCGTACGGATAGCGAACCCCTACCGGAGGCCCACTTCAGTGGCCTGCATATTGGGGTCTATTGGTAGCGTGATGAGTGTGAGTCGCTGCGACGCGTGCGGATTCGATTGGCAAATAAGTCGGGCCGACATTGTCAAGTTCATCTCCGAGCGCGCCGCTCAGTACCGGCCTGTCATGGAAACGATGGACGCCGTTCTTGTGAGCCATCTCCCGCATGAGAACGTGTGGTCACCGCTGCAGTACTTAGCGCACATGCGCGACGTCTCAGACTTCTATCACGACCGCCTGCACCGCGTCCTCGTTGAATTGCGACCGACGATGCAGGCTGGCATCGGCGGCGTCCGCTTTTCTCGGCTCGCCGAGCTTCGCGACTATCAAAGTGAGAACTCGACTGAGGTATTGGCGGCTTTCGAGAAGTCTGTGGCGCTGCTCTGCGTAGAAATCACCAATGTCGACGCACCTCAATGGTCGCGAGTCGGAATCGGAAGCGACGGAGACGAACGATCCCTACTCCAGCTGGCTCGTCGATTCGCCCACGAGGTACACCATCATCTCGGGGACATTACTTCGGTACAGTCCACCACTGAGGTGTAACGGATAGCGATCCACAAACGTATGCGTCGAACTGCGATCCCAGACCGATTGGCAACGTCGAGTTTGCACGATTCCCACCCGATAATCACGAGCGCCTCACCGACATATCATGCGAAGTGTGGGACCTTCGACTGGACATCTGGGAACGCATAATGCGCCCAGCAAGCGGTTGCACCGCGCTGGATCGGAGCGTAAGGGTGGCCACACACGGTTGAGCTCGTCAGGTCGCTATCCAAAAGCACAAGACCGCATGGGCTCGAATACGTCCCATGCGGTCTCGATGTAGTAACCCCTCATGAACGCTTATTCGAACCCTTTGGTGCGTGACTCGATCGTTTCGTTGATGCTCAAGGTTTAGCGGTTTTGGGTGCGTCGGTTGTGGTGGCAGGGTGCACACCGGAGTTCGAGTTCGGTGGTGATGGTGTGGCCGGTGTCTTTGTAGGCGGGTACATGGTCATATTCAAGTAGGTGATGGCGTCCGCAGTCGATGCAGGTTTGGTCGCGTTCTTTGACGAGGCGGCTTTTGGCGCCGATTCGGGTGCCTTCGTCGGTTGGTGGCGTCAATGGGATTGCCTTTGGCGTCGTGGACGAGTGCGCTTATGAACGCTGTTGGGAACAGGTCTGATACCACGCTGTCGGGTAGTGGAGTGCCGTCGTCGAGGGTGTTGCCGTCGCCTCGTACGTGCACGACTACTTCAGTGTCGATGGTGCCAGCGCCTTCGGTGACTAGGGCGCTGAGGGCGTCGGCGTGTTGTTGGGCAACGGTGGGCCATTCGCCGGTTGAGTTTCCTTTTTTGGTCGGTGGTGCGGGGCGGGTGCGCATGACCCAGGTCGTGAGGAATGTGATGAGTATTCCGGCGAGCAGTGGTGGCAGCCGGACCGAGAATGAGACCATGCCGTCCGGCGCAGTACGCACTGTCATGCTCAAACGCCGCACCGACCGCTGCTGCTGGTGATAGTCGGCCAGGTCTTCGTCGCTGCTATTGCGGTGCAGCCATGCGGCGAGCGCTCGCCCGAGTTCGGCTGCGGTCGTGGTGGTGGCGATGTGAAGGAGTTCGTGTTCGTTGTCTGGGGTTGCTAGTCGGGTGAGGGTTCGGACTTTGCTGTAGGAGATCGGGCGGGCTTTAAACGCGTCTGCGATCGCCGGCAGCTCGACCAACTTGTGGCCGATTCGTATCCACTCTCGCGTTGTGCATGCCTCAACGTCGGCAATGATGGCTAACCAGTGTGCGGGGGTTGGTGAGCCAGTCAAACTCAGCCGCCAAGGTGAGTCGGCGAACTCAGCCGCCAAGGTGACCAACTCGTATTGCGTTCTTGCCCACGATGCATCGACTGCTTCGAGCCGATCAGTTCACGGACGCGTCGACGGACGCGTGGTTGAGGCCGAGAATTGGCCTCCGGTAGTAGTTGCTGTGACCATGCCACCTGTCTCCGGGGTGTGGTAATTGCTGGGGACTTGCGACCCGAATTGTCGGGTACTGAGTCCGCAGGTCGACCCAAGGGAAAGTCGACGCCTGCGGTAGCAATCTTTGAATTGGGGACCGGGTTTGCACTCACTCTTTCGAGAAATGCGGAGCAATGGTGCCGGTCGGGCTCCGCACGACCAAGCCTACGCGAGGGGTATGACATTCTCGAGGGGCAGCCCCCAGGCCGAAAGAAATCCAAGAATCCTGCTATCAACCACGCGTCCGCGAGCGCCCGACAATGCCGGAACCGAGGCAGATCAATGGAGCGACGTGGTCGTGATCATGCGGCGTCACGATGGGGCCGGACTGTTGTGCGACCAGGTCCCAATGGCTCGTGATTCTGCGGGTGGGTTATGTGCGTCCGCGGACGCGTTTCGTCACGTTGTGTGGTTGATCCCAGCCGCGCGGCCACTTTCCGTCCATCGAACGCGTCCGCGGACGGATCCATGGAGTGGAACGTGGATCATCAGGACCCCGGAACAGCTTGAGTCGTCCGACATTTCGTGACGTCACGCTTGGGCCGATACCGAGTGGTCGGCGGTTAGCGGCGGTCGTGATTCTGCATGGTCGTTATGGAGCGGCGCACACCGTCATGTTGGTGAGAGATCCGCAGCTCGCGACGTGCTGCGTGCGGTGAAGCCACATCGCTCATACAGGGCAGCGGCTCCCTCGTTGGCGGCGTAGTGGTCAACGTGAGCCTCAGCGCAACCGCGATCGCGCGCCCAGTCCAAGAATCGCTCGGCCAACATCGTCGCTGCACCGCTTCTGCGTGCGCTTTGACGGACGTACATCGATCGCAGCACCGCGTACTCCACCGGCTTTCGAGTCGGCGAGGACTTCTGTGTGTAGCCAGCGAGAAAGCCGACCACCTCGTCAGACCCACGAGCTGCGATGACGATGCAGTTTGGCGAACCCATCAAGTCCTCGAAGTCTTTTCGGCCCTCACGGGATGGCCAAGTCGTATCCGCAAACGGATCGTGACGTCCCGCGTCTTCGGCAAAGAGAGCGATTTCTAGCTCAACCAGTTGGTCAATTTCATCTCGAGTCGCCTCTGAAACTTCGAACATGGCTCGACACTATTGCAATTCGCTCTGCGGCCGTCTTCCTTATTGCGTCTCGGCACGGCGCTCGGGAGTGGTCGGCGCATAACGACAGAACCGAACGGCATGGCTCGCGCTGCATAGCCGGCGAACTGTGGCACTCGTTTCGCTCTTACGCCCGCTCGATAATCCCATCGTTGGCTGAGATGACTGAGACGTCGAGGGGCGGACCGGTGTCGCTCGAGGAGAGCGAAAGAATCCCGGGCGGTCGAGACCACCCGGGATTGCTATCTCAGTACCCCGTACGGGATTTGAACCCGTGTTACCGGCGTGAAAGGCCAGCGTCCTAGGCCGCTGGACGAACGGGGCACTCGTTCCTCGGAAGGAACGGACGTCACTGTATCAACGCGGCTCCGCCCTGCATCCGAGATTTGTCAGAATTCGATACGAAACTCATGATGCGCTTTCGAATTGCCGCGCTACGCTTTCCGCCCGAGGTCCTGTGGTGCAGTTTGGAGTGCACGCCGCCCTGTCAAGGCGGAGGTCGCGAGTTCAAATCTCGTCAGGACCGCTAAACCCATTGCCGCCGATTTCGGTCGGTGACGGGGGTCGGGTAGCTCAGTTGGCAGAGCGACCGCCTGAAAAGCGGTAGGTCACCGGATCGACGCCGGTCCCGACCACACTACTTCTCTCCGCCGCAAGCGAAAGCTCGGCGGTAGAGAGCTGTATCGACAGCCCGAGTGTGCGTGATCGCTCGAACCTATCCTGCGCCTGCCAACACGGCCGCCCGATTCCGCACGGTCGTGTCTGCGCGACTATGTTCAACCAAACACCACGTATTCCATCTGGGGGAAACATGCAAACACGCGCCGCTATTCTCGACGGGGTTGGCCAGGACTGGAAGGTTGAAACCATCAGCCTTGATCCACCAAAGGCTGGCGAAGTCGTCCTTGAACTCGTTGGCTCTGGCCTCTGCCACAGTGACGAGCACCTATTGACCGGCGACATGGTCATGCCTGTCGAGGCTGCGACGGAACTTGGTATCCAGCAGTTCCCCATCATTGGCGGCCACGAAGGCGCCGGCAAGGTTGTCGAAGTCGGCCCGGGTGTAACCACCCTCGAAGTCGGCGACCATGTCGTGCTCGGCTTCATCCCATCCTGTGGTCGCTGCCCATCGTGCGCCAAAGGCCAACAGAACCTGTGTGACCTTGGCGCTGTGTTGCTCGCTGGCCGCCAGGTCAGCGACATGACCTGTCGCCATCATCGCGAAGACGGCAGCGACCTTGGCATCATGTGCTGCATCGGCACCTTCTCCGAAGTCACCGTGGTCAACGAAGCCAGTTGCATCAAAATCGAAAAGGACATCCCTCTCGACAAGGCCGCACTCGTCGGCTGCGGTGTCACCACTGGTTGGGGTTCGGCCACATACGCCGCCGACGTCAAGTCCGGCGAAACCGTCGTCATCATGGGTTGCGGTGGCATTGGCATGAACGCCATTCAGGGCGCAGCCATGGCTGGCGCCGCCAACGTGATCGCCGTCGACCCTGTCGAATTCAAGCGTGAGCAAGCGCAAGTCTTTGGCGCCACCCACACCGCTGCCTCAATGGAAGAAGCAACCGCACTCGTCATGGACCTCACCTGGGGTGCCATGGCCGAGAAGTGCATCATCACCGTTGGCGAAGGCCGAGGCGTCCACATCGCCCCGGCAATGGCCATAATCGGCAAGGGTGGCCGAGTCGTGCACACCTCGGTCGGCGACATCAACGAGGGCGAAGTCTCCATGAGCCTTTTCGACCTAACGCTCATGCAGAAAGAACTCGTCGGCTCAATCTTTGGTTCGGCTAACCCGCGTCGTGACATCCCTCGCCTGCTGCGCATGTACCAGAACGGCACACTGAAGCTCGATGAACTCGTGACGAACACGTACACGCTCGACGACATCAACGTTGGCTACCAAGCAATGCGCGATGGCGAGAACATCCGCGGCATGGTCATCTACGACCACGGGTAGTCCGAATCGCTCGCTGCGCTCGCTGTCGACAGTACACACGTCTGCGGTCCCCGACCGCTGCGTTACCAACTTGCTGACGGTGCTTCTTGCTTCGTCAGCGAAGTGATATCGCCTGTGTCGACAGCAAGCGCACGGGCCAGCCGTGTTCGCAGGACAAGAGAGGTACGAGGGTGCAGCAGGGGAAATTGAAATTCGGTGAACTCAGAACGCGAACGGTGGGCGCAGCAACAACGTGAGCGACGACACAGCTAGTCCCGAATTTGGAATATCGCTCGTTGACGCGGCAGCTGACGACGTCGTCGGTCGACGCCGCGAGGTCGAGCTGGTCGTGGCCGCGCTTGCGTCTGCCAGACACATCCTGCTCGAAGGCCCACCCGGAACCGGCAAGTCCACCCTGTTGCGCTCAGTCGCTGAGCACGCCGGCCAACAACTCGTTTTCGTCGAAGGGAACGCTGAGCTCACACCAGCGCGACTCGCCGGGCACTTCGACCCCGCCCAAGTGCTGTCACAGGGCTACATCGAAGACGTCTACATCGACGGCCCACTCGTTGACGCCCTGCGCAACGGCGGCCTGCTCTACGTCGAAGAGATCAACCGCGTACCCGAAGAAACGCTCAACCTGCTCGTCACGGTCATGAGCGAAGCCGAACTCACCGTGCCACGCCTCGGCCGCATTCAAGCGCACCCGCACTTCCGGCTCGTCGCCGCAATGAACCCGTTTGATGCTGTTGGTACCGCCCGAATCGCCGGGGCGATTTATGACCGCGTCAACCGCGTCTCTGTCGACTATCAATCCGAGGCCGATGAACAAGCCATCGTTGCTCGCGAAGCACCCGACGCCCCGGCCGCGTTAGCTGCTCGAGCTGTACGTTGTGTGCGAGCAACCCGTGAACACCCCGACATTCGAATCGGAGCATCAGTGCGTGGCGCAATCGATCTCGTCATGCTCTCAGACCAGCTCGGCAAGCTGCGAGGTACCGATTGCCTCGACGAAGACTGCGGACTCGACGCCGCCAAAGCATCACTCAGCGGCAGAATTCGCATGCACGAATCAAGCGGACGTAGCCCCGAAGACGTTGTTGCGGAAATCTGGAAGCTCAGCGGGCTCTCCCCCGACGACATCGAGGACGACGCGGGAAAAGCGTAAGCCCCGGTGGGGGCATCCTCGACCCTTCGAGAACCCTCGAGGGCGATGATGCGCGCACGCAACTCGACGAAGAGCAGCGCCAAACCACGCCGCGTCGCGATCTTGCACGCAACGAAGGGTTCGACGAAATGTCGCCCGAGGTCGGCGAGCTGAACATCGAGTCAACCGAACACATGTTGACTACCGACACCGACATAGCCCTCAGCACGCTTGCGGCAATGGCATCGGCAACCGATGAGAAACTGCGTGCACTTGCGCAGCAGCTCGCAGCACGAGTGGTGGTGGACCTCGCGTCGACTGCGCCAAGTCATAGCCGCGGGGTTGGCCGCATGCGGTCGATGCCCATGTCAGACGCTGGCGGCGATATCGACATCGACGGCAGCACCGACGCGCTGCTCATGGCCAAGGCCGCGAGCGTTCCGCCCAATGTCGATGACCTACGTATGCATGCATGGACACGTCCCGATGCTGCGCTTGCGATCGTGATCGACCGAAGCGGCTCAATGACGGGCGATCGTCTTGCGATCGCTGCTGTCGCGGCAGCGGCCGCCGCACAGCGCACCGAAACGGACTACTGCGTGATTGCGTTCAGCGACAAGGCCATCGTGATCAAAGGAATTGGCCAGTCCCGACCTGTCGAAGACGTCGTCAACGATGTGCTCCGCCTACGCGGGTTTGGGCCAACCGATCTGTCGTTGGCGTTTCGCACCGCCCAAAGCCAATTGGCCCGTAGCAACGCGAGCCGTCAGCGAACCGTCTTGCTCTCGGACTGCCGCCCTACCGAGGGCGGCCCACCAGAGCGTCAAGCCGCGGTTCTTGAGCAGCTCGGCATCCTTGCTCCTGCCGACGACTGTGAGGACGCCGAAGCACTCGCGGGAGCAGTCGGGGCCCGCTGGGCCAAGCTCGAAGGACCGACCGACGTGCCCGCGGCGTTTGCCCATCTCGCTGACTAGGTCTACCCAACGGGGAACGCTCCCCATACCTACCCGGTGCCGATTGTGGTCAACTAGGTTCACCTCAGCAAGGAAAGAGGCGGCAGCGTGAGCCATGGGGACATAAGCGACCAACTGGTCGCCACGTCGGTCTGGTCTGACCAACAGCTCGCTGATCATGGCATTCCCGTGTACGACGTTCCGTTCGTGTCCGTAGGTGGCGGTATCGGTTCATTCTCCATGGTGGACACGCTGCGCATTGCGGGCAGTACTACCGACCAGATTCGCGTCGTTTCTGACCTGAAACGCCCTGCGCAGACCTACGAATATCTCGCTAGCAACAGCCAGATTCGCAACCATCACCGCCTTCGCAGTGACTCCAGCTCGATGATTGACTGCATCTGGGGATGGCCTGGCTACGCCCTGCGTGAAGCCTGGGCGAAGAAGCAGCCATCACACGCGCTGCAAGTACTTGTTGAACCGGTCGGCGCGGACTACTACACGCCCCAAGCCGGGCAGGTTTACGCATCGGTCAATCGAGAGGCCGCCCGTATTGGCTGGGATCACATGGTCACACCCGGCGTTGTTCGCCACGTCAGGCGTAGAGATCGCGGCGACTACTTCGTGCTGTACACGCCACCCGAAGGGACCGCTGCTACACGTCGCGTCGCCTTCCGTTGTCGGTATGTGCATCTTGCGGTCGGTTATCCGGGTGTGCGATTCCTGCCCGACCTCATGAAGTATCGCCAGCAGTACAACGACTATCAGCGTGTCGTAAATGCCTATGAACCTCACGATCATGTGTACGCCGAGATGCGCCAACGGCCTTGCACCGTTGTCGTGCGCGGCGCGGGCATCGTTGCCAGCCGGGTGCTGCAGCGGTTGATCGATGACCGAGAAGATCATGGCGCCCAGACCACGATCATTCACCTGTTCCGCACCTACGTGAGCGGCCCACAAGGGACCAAAGCGACCTTTCGGCGCCCGGGCAAGAAGGGTTGGGCCTATCAGGGTTTCAACTTCCCGAAGGCATCGTGGGGTGGCCAGCTTCGCGATCAACTCGAATCACTCGAGGGCGACGAGCGGCGCGAATTCATCGACTCAATCGGAGGCACGAATACTGCGCCGCGCAAGTCATGGCGAGACCAGCTCGACCGCGGCGAAGCCGAGGGTTTCTACGTACAGGCTCGAGGTGTCGTGCACTCGGTCGTCCCCGCACCCGATAGTCGCCAGATTCGTACCGTCGTTGCCGGGCCCAACGGTTTGCCGAACACGCAATACGATGCCGACTTCATCATTGATGCAACCGGCCTCGAAGCCAACATCGAAGAACACCGAGTGATCAACGACTTGCTCCGCCACGTTGGCGCACAGAAGAACGTCAAGGGACGCCTTGACGTCGAACGGGACTTCCACGTCCGCGGCGTCGACAATGGCGATGGCCGGATATATGCGTCCGGGTCCATGACGTTGGGCGGCTACTACGCCGGTGTCGATTCGTTCCTTGGGCTGCAGTACGCGGCCATGCGCATCCATGACAATCTCGCGGCGTCGGGTTTCGGAAAGCGCATCGGGCCTGGCCGTTCCACCTCGCAATGGTGGAAGTGGGCACGGAACGTGGCGATATGACCCCCACGCTCTTTGGCCGCATTCAGACCCGGCTCGTCATGCTTGGCACCGTTGGGGTGGTGTGGACGCTGCTCATTGGTTTGGTTGTGCCTCGGCCACTCGGTGCAACCCCGGGTGACATCTACGAGGCGCTCTTCACAGCTTTGCTGATCGTTGCAGTTGTTGGCATCGTGTGGGAGCTGATCTATCACGCTCTCCAGCAATATCGCTGGGAGAAAGACTGGCCAACCGTGCTTGGCTTGGTAGTTGCTATCCCCGAAGGAATCGTTGCCTGGTGGTGCCTGCAGAATGAGATCCCGTGGTCAGTCGGGCCCTTACAGGCCAGCACGTTCTTGACCATGTTCATAACGTTGTGGATCCTCGTGTGGGCAATCACAAATGGCCCACTCCAAATCTTCTTCCTGCGATGGCGCTACCGCGGCGGCCGCTTCATCGGCGGCTGGGGGTAGGGAAGTCCGCATTTCGAAAAGGGCATCGAAATGCTGTCGACAGCCCCGCACATTCAGCCTCCCAACACGTTCTCCCGCTGCGCTCGAAATACTGTCGACAGCCCCGCACATTCAGCCTCCTAACACGTCTTCCCGCTGCGCTCGGACTGCTGTCAACAGCCCCGCACTTCCAGACTCCCGACACGATTTCGCCACGGGCAGGGCGGCTTCAGCGCAGCGAAACGCTCTTGCCACGGGAAAGTATCCGGTTCTAGGTTGGGGCGATGTCACCACCATCAGAGTTCGCTCGACTTGCGGCTCGGCCAATCGACCGAGTGCACATTGCGGCGAGCACAGTGCCCAGCATCGAGGAGCTAGCAGCTATCGATTGGCCGCATGCCGTATTGCCGAGCCACGCTGCGCCGGTCGTTTCGTTCCTTGCATCCAACGGGATGACATGGGAAGAGATTCAGGCGCCGCTGCGCTACACGCCACACGACCGAATTCGCGCTCGGCTCAACCTCTGCGCCGAAAACAACGTCCTCACGTTCGATGACCGCTTCATCTCCTACACCCCCGAAGGCAGGGCTGCTGCAGAAGCCTGCCTTGACGCCCGTGCCGTGGCCCTCGCAGAAAAATGGTCAAACTCCCCGGACGCAGTCAATTCTCTTCTGGACCTGCTTACTGGTCCCGTGGAACTGGCTCGCGCTGCGAACATGCCTTCGCTTAGCGTCCATGACCGAGCAATCGAGACGCCAAACCCGACACCCGGCTCCGACCTTTGGCTGATGCTTGCAAACATACGACGGTTTCGAGCCGACTGCCACGCAGAGTCGTGGACTAGCGCCGGGTACACAGCCGAGTCGATCGTGGCGCTCACTCACAACGACCCCAAGCGGAGGCCGATCGAAGCGCACACCGACGAGCTCAACGGTCGAATATGGGCCAGCTACAACAGCAACGATCAGCTGTATTGCCTTTCAGCACTGGCTTCTCTTGATGGCTCGGGTACGCCGACCTAAACGATGTAATCTCGCACGGAGTCATATCACGGCAACCTGATGAACATGGATCCGGTGATATTGAATAATGCGACGCAAACACGAGATCACCGACGACGACATGTTGCACGCTTACCGACACCCGATTCGGGTTTTCGACCTCGGACCTCACCATGTTGATCGGCCCAGATGGGTCGGCCCGTCTGCTTGAGGTCGGCGTCGCTGGTGCTGAAGGAATCGAGTTCATCATCCACGCAATGCCCGCACGAGCCAGATTTCTGGAGACCTAATCCCACGATGAATACAAGAGATTCTCGATCAAGGCGACGAACTCGCCTCGCGGTTCGAGAACTACCAGCCAGGACCCGATGATGAACGACCCGTCGAAGAGTACCTAGTCGAACGGGCCGCTCTCGCCCGAGCGCGAAGCGAACGGCAGATCGTTGATGCCGTCACCGCAGCCCGATCCAAGAGTGTCCCGTGGCAACGCATCGGCGAACTCCTCGGCACGTCAGCCCAAGCTGCCCAACAGCGATACGCAGCAATCATCGAGTCAGTCTGACTGAGCTGGCCTTTAGAGCCAGTCTTTTGCGGCTGCGGGGCGGTCACTGTCTCCCGAATTTGGCTAACCCTGAGGTTCGATGAGGAGCACCTTGGCCTCATGTTCAGCACGAGGTCGATGCACCACGCTGGCGGGCACGATCACCATTTCACCTGGTCCGAACGTAACGCTCTCATGCTCGGTGTAGTCCATGGTGACTTCACCGTCGATCACTGCAGCTGGTCCACCCATCGATCTAGCTTAGGCACACTCCCGACGCCCGTAGGGAAACTCAGGCAGCTGGCGAATGATCTGCTACAGCTGAACGACACCACGTGGTGTATCGATCGTCGCCGAGAGTTTTGGTGCGCCAACTGTGAATTCCACGGCGGTACCCAAGCCGAGTTCTTTGAGTACGACACCGATGCGCGCGTCGTCGTGTTGCACTGACAGCTTGGCTAGTGAACCCATCGAAGGCAGCGAGGTCGCAGGGCTTGGCTGGCCCAACCAGTCGATGACGAACGGCAACGCACCACCCAGACGATGGCCCGTATCGCCGCCGGTGGACAGGCGCCACTCAAGCAGTTCGCCGTCGGGCTTCTCACGGCTCATCGCTAGCAGGGTCCCGGCGTCAAAGCCGCGCGAGGCAATGACACCGGCGACATCTTCGATCGTCTCAGCGCCGGTTGGATGCACGGCGAACGCAACGAGTCCCGGTTCCACGAGCGAGTCGAGTCTAAATCCACGCGGCGCGCTCGGGGCAGGCTGGTTCGGGTCGACACCGATGATCTCAAAGTACGTGCGCTCATCGAAGGTCAGAAGCGCATTCTGAGTTCCGCGGCCAACGTGGGATCCGCCCACGACCGCCTCGGCACCGGTGAGTTCTTGGATGTAACGCACGCCCGCATCGACGTCGGGAGACGCATAGACCAGGTGATCGATTTCAGCCATCGATCAGTTCTCTTGCGTCCCAAAGGTGGTGCTCAACATCGTGCAGCATGTAACGAGCGAGCGATTCAACCGTAAAGGTCATGCCGTCGCCGCGAGTGCCTTCCTTGGCCCACTCATCGCCATCAACCCTGTCCAGTACATCGGCGTACTTCCCGGCGTTCGAAGCAAGTGAGTACGCAACCTTGGCGGGATCTTGGCTGGCGTAGTCACCTTTGACCGCCGCTTGCTCCTGGTCCCAGTCAGCAAACGCGGGCGGCTTGCGTTTCTTGAGCATCAGTCGGGTGCGTTCCTCGAACAGCTCAAAGACGTCGCGTACATGACACCCGTACTGCAACGGCGTCCATGTTCGTTCGTCGTCGTCTCGCAACATCTGCACGACCTTGCCGCGATTGAGCAACTCACGCCACGCGCCACCGACAACGCGGACACGCGCTGCGAGTTGGTCACGGCTGATTCCGTTTACGTCACTCAAACACTGGGGGCACTGTCGTTCCAGCACCCAGGTCCAATCACCATCAACACCCATGCGGCCAAGAGTACTCGCGGACTTGGGTCGACCCCGTCGACTATTGGTCGATCGACGGTTCGAAGGCCGTGTCGCACAGTGGACGATCAGCCGCGACACGCGGCAACAAGTCGTTGAGGGCACTGCCATCCCACACCAGGTGACGATGGTGCACTGCCACAAAACCCTCCGACTCGGTCCAGGGAGCTAACCCTCCACCGATACTCGGCGTTCGCCACGGGTCACTCGTCGTCTGCAAAACACGCGTCAGGGATGTCGTCATCGTCGGCATCGACTGCTTGTGTGAAGCCTGGTGTACAGAGCCCACCGGGGGGCGCTGGCGGAGCCGGTTGCTCGGTGGCTTCCGACGCCACCACACCGCTGCAAGCAGCGAAGGGCACGACCGGGCGATCCTGGTGAAAAGCTTGGTTGAAGTGCCCGAATGCTTCTGCTGGGTAGCTACCGCCAGTCACGTCTACGCCTCCCACGTTCGTCATCGGCACAGTCTCTGTTGGGCGAGAGTTGCCCATCCAGACAGCGGTGACGAGATAGGGCGTGTACCCAACAAACCAGGCGTCGGTAAAGGTGTCAAGCGTTCCCGTCTTGCCGCCAACGGGTTGAGCGCCGAGTTGCGCACGCGTTCCGGTGCCGGTGGCAACATTGGCCTGCAGGATTTCAGATGTCGCACACGCAGCATCTTCGGACATCACCCGGACCAGATCATGCGCTGGGGCCGACCAGAGTAACCCGCCTTCGCTATCGGTGATCGCCGTAACAACCTGCCTGACAGGCCGCAATCCACCGGTCGCAAACGAAGTAGCCGCGTGCGCGACCTCGATTGGCGAATAGCGAGGGCCGACCGTAAGATTTTCAAAAGGTGACAACGGCGTTGCGAGTGCCCCACTGCCGCCGCCAACCGGCAACGCCGTCACGTCCGT
>Ga0209828_1000054_pt1 | contig 86855 bp, 65 predicted proteins | sample MaitaG_FD_187429 | JGI IMG/M metagenome (GOLD analysis project Ga0209828, IMG submission 187429) | Marine algal microbial communities from Maine, USA - Maine_Asex2 metaG (SPAdes) (version 2) | ecosystem: Host-associated > Algae > Red algae > Unclassified | place: Maine, USA | collected 2015-01-05
ATTGAAGTTTTCATATGCTGCAGGGAAATCTTGAGCTTGATAGCTAAAAATTCCAAAATTGTTTAGGTGCTGCTCTGTTTCTAGAAGACCGCTCAAAACATCTTTTGTTTCAGATTTTTTCTCGGCTAATTTTGAAGCTTCCTGAAATGCTGTAAAAGCTTGAGTTGCGGCATCTACTACCTGAATTTGATAGTCTGGATTTAGTGTCTTGTTTTTGAATTCACTGTTAGCAACTTCATTATAGATTTGCCCACGTGTCAACCATGAGCTACATTTTGCTTTGATTTCGTCTGAATCAAATGCATTGTCTAGTAAGGCTATCGCCTCGTTTAAAATAGATGCGTCAGCATTGCTATCTAAGAAGTACTTATTCAATGCTTTCTGCGCATTTTTAATATCTTTTTCTGGTTGCGCAATTAAAGTTGCACTTGAAAAAGCAATTAGGAATAAGAGAGATAAAAAATTTTTCATTTCTAATTTGTTTAGTTTAATCATATTTATAACCAGATTTTGACTAGCTTCCTGTGTTATATTGTGTTAAAATAATGTTCCGTAAATGTTAACTATTCTTCCTCTTCAGTTCCATCTCGTTTGATAACAGCTACATCTGCAATGCTATCACCTTTGCCTAAATTGATCATTTTGACTCCTTGAGTAGATCTACCCATAGGTCTAATATCTGAGACTTTCATTCGAATCATGATCCCATTTTTAGTAGTAATCATAAGATGGTCGAGATCAGTTACTAACTTAATTGCATGGACTGATCCTGTCTTTTCTGTCATGGAAATGTTCTTGACTCCTTTTCCTGATCTTTTGATTACTGGATATTCAGTCAATAACGTTCGTTTGCCTATTCCATTCGCTGAAAGAACTAGTAGTGATGACACTTCATCTGATTCATCTGCGACTATCATTCCTATTATTTCATCATCTTTACCAACATCAAGTTTCATCGCTTTTACTCCTGCAGCCGATCTTCCCATATTTCTTACATCGCCTTCTTTGAATCTTATGGCTCTTCCTAATTTATTCGCAACTATAATTTCCTTACTACCATCAGTTAACCGCACTTCAAGTAATTGATCGCCTTCATGGATTGTTATAGCATTAATCCCATTGACTCTAGGTCGTGAAAACGCTTCTAATAAAGTCTTTTTGATAATCCCCTTCTTTGTACAGAATACGAGGCTATGTGATTTTAAGAAATCTTCGTCGGTCAGATCTTCAATCATAATATAAGCCTTGACCTTGTCTTCCTTAGGAATAGAGATCAGATTTTGTATAACTCTTCCGGTAGAAGTCTTAGTCGCTTCTGGTATTTCGAATGCTCGTATCCAGAAACATCTTCCTTGCTCCGTAAACAAGAGCAAGTAATTATGATTATTGGCAATAAATAGATGTTCTATATGATCCTCATCTCTTGTTTTACTACCTCTAGACCCTTTTCCACCTCTACCCTGTTCTCTATATTCTGCCGTCGGAGTTCTTTTGATATACCCTAAATTCGAGATAGATATGACTACTTCATCATTAGAAATCATATCCTCTATACTAATTTCTCCATCCGCATAGGTGATCTGAGTTCTTCTTTCATCTCCAAATAACTCTTGAACTTCATTAAGTTCTTCAACTACGATTTCTTTTTGGAGTCCTTCGTCAGCCAATATTGCTTTGAGTCTAGTAATTTCAGCCTTTAATTCTTCATACTCGGCTCTCAATTTCTCCATTTCGAGACTTACTAACTTCTGCAGTCTCATCTCTAGCACCGCCTTTGCTTGAATGTCTGATAATCCAAGGCTAGCCATCAAGTTTTCTTTCGCCTGATCTACCGTTTTGGATGCTCTAATTATCCTAATTACCTCATCTAGGTTATCTATTGCTATTATTAGTCCTTCAAGAATATGTGCTCTCTCTTCCGCTTTTCTTAATTCAAATTGTGTTCTTCTAACAACAACTTCAATTCTAAATTTGATAAATTCAGTAATTAAGTCCTTAAGATTTAATTGACGAGGTCTACCATTTACTAAGGCAACATTGTTTACTCCATAGGAAGTCTGAAGCGGGGAATACTTATATAATTTACTTAGGACTACATTCGCCATAGCGTCCCTTTTGACTTCTACTACGATTCTTAAGCCGTTTCTATCAGATTCATCTCTGATATCACTAATGCCAGTGATTCTTTCAGAATTTGCCAGCTCTGCAATTTTCATTACAAGATTGGCTTTATTTACTTGAAATGGTATTTCAGTTATAACAATTACTTCTTTACCATTCGCATTTGATTCAATATCTGCTTTTCCTCTTACGACAACCTTACCTCTACCGGTTTCAAAAGCTTCTTTTACCCCTTCAATGCCATAAATGATTCCACCGGTGGGAAAGTCAGGAGCCTTTATGTACTCCATAAGGCCATCTATTGTGATATCCGGGTTTGCTATAGTAGCTACGATTCCATCAATGACCTCAGTAAGATTGTGAGGCATCATGTTTGTGGCCATCCCTACAGCAATGCCGGTAGCACCATTGATTAAAAGATTCGGCACTCTTGTAGGAAGTACAGTAGGTTCTTCTAAGGTATCGTCAAAATTTAATTGGAAATCGACTGTTTCTTTCTTGATATCCTCAAGAATATAATCACTAATCTTAGAAAGCCTAGCTTCGGTATATCTCATAGCTGCTGGACTATCTCCATCCATGGACCCAAAGTTTCCTTGTCCATCCACCAAAGGATACCGCAAGGACCAATCTTGTGCCATCCGTACCATCGCATCATATACCGAAGTATCCCCGTGAGGATGGTATTTACCGAGTACCTCTCCAACGATTCTAGCCGATTTTTTATGTGCTTTATTAAATTGTACCCCTAACTCGTCCATTCCAAAAAGGACCCGTCTATGTACAGGCTTCATTCCATCTCTCACATCAGGGAGTGCTCGAGACACAATTACGGACATCGAATAATCGATATAGGCAGATTTCATTTCTGACTCTATATTTATTGGGATAATTCTTTGATTGTCTGCCATTTATATATTAAATCTAGGTTGTTAAAATCTTCGGCAAAGATAATTTTTTTTCAAAGAAATCTTCCATAAATTACTATATTTTCCTTAATATTTCAACCTATTTTTGCTCTTATTGTTACCTTCATGAACATACTAAAAAAACAAAATTGAAGCATAATAAAGTCTTGCCTTACGATGACCAATCGGTGGACAAAAAAACACAGGTCACAAACATGTTTGATAAGATTGCTCCTTACTATGATTTCCTTAATCGATTGCTTACTCTCGGGATAGATCAAAGGTGGCGAAGAAAAGCCATTCTAGTATTAAAAGATCACCCAAACGAGCATATTTTAGATTTGGCCACAGGTACAGCAGATATGCCTATTATGATGCATAAATTGCTCAATCCTACAAAAATAACTGGAATTGATATTTCAAAAAATATGATCGAAATTGGACAAAAAAAAATTGCCAATAGAAAACTAGAAGATCAAATAGAACTGAAGTTAGGAGATTCTGAGAGGATTGATTTTGAATCTGGAACATTTGATGCAGCAACGGCATCATTTGGAGTTAGAAATTTTGGAGATCTTAAGCTTGGTCTTTCTGAAATGCATAGAGTTCTTAAAAATCAAGGTAAGATCGTAATTCTAGAATTTTCTAAGCCCACAATATTTCCAATTAAGCAACTGTTTAATATCTATTTCAAATACATTCTACCGCAAGTAGGAAAATTGACATCCAAAGATCCGAAGGCTTACCAATATTTATATGAATCTGTACAGGCATTTCCTGATTATGAGAATTTTGCAGAAGTTATGAAGAGTTGTGGATTCAAAAATGTTAGTTGGAAAGCATTAACCATGGGCATATGCACTATATACACTGGAGAAAAATAATTCTTTTTAGTACTTTACTTTTATTAAGTTATTCCGCTATTGCTCAGTTTAGGGCCAAGGATAATTATAATTTTAAAGAATTTGAAAGCAAACCATATTACTTTGGTATCAGCTTAGGTATAAATAATTCTACTTACCAAGTAAGTAGATCTAGTTATTTTGAACAAAATGATAGCATTCGAATTGTAAACGGTATTCTGAAAGCGGGTTTTGATCTCCACATCATAACTAATCTGAAAATCGGACAATATTTCGATTTTAGGTTTTTACCTGGATTCTCTTTTACAGACCGTAAAATTGAATATCAATCGAAAAATGATGACAGTCCACAAAATATTCAAAGCTTTGAGTCTGTTTTTGCCGACATTCCACTGTTGTTAAGATTTAAATCTGCACCCTACAAGGATAAAAGGTTATTTCTAGTAGGTGGCATCAAATACCAATTTGATGTCGTTTCGAATGCAAGGGCCAATAAAGAAAAAGCTGCTGAATTACTTCAAATATCCCCACATGATTTTCAAGTTGAAGTCGGCGCTGGCATACAATTTTTCTTCCCTTATTTCATTTTCTCACCTGAATTCAAATTCTCTCAAGGCATCGGCAATGTCCACATTTATAAGAATGATTTGAATGAATCTAGGATTTTAGAAAATTTAGTTTCTCGTATGTTTACCATCAGTTTCAACTTTGAAGGTTAAATCCTAATAATCAATGGTTGATAGATGATAGTTGATAGTTACTTCTTGATTTTTAATTCACTATTAGTGTAAGTCAATAGTTCATCAAAAAAGAGAAGAAAGGCGTCTTCTAATTGATCATTATGTTTTACCAAATTCTTTACTGCTTTATCAAAGTTAGACTCAAATTTTGTCCTTTTTTCTATATAAATAAAAGTTCTATGAAGGCGATCTAAGTTCTCACAGGATAACAAAAAATCGCCAGAAATCATTCTTTTCATCTTGTTTTGTAGTGGTACTTGAATTAGTGGCAATGAATTATTGAGGACGGAATAAACATCTGATGTAAAATCCTTAATGTTTTCATCACTAAATTTACCCCAATGTTTCGCCAAATAATAGTCCCAATATACATCTAGCAAAACAGATGCATATTTCCCATGATCCTCATAAAACAAATTTAACAAACCCCTATTTAATGGGTGTTCGTCTGTAAAGTGGTCTATTCTACGATGTAAATGTATTCCTCGTTGAATGTCTGAAGAATAAAATATTTCATCTTTTTTCCTGATTAAATCGGCAATTATATTACCAACAAGAATAGAGGGTTTTCCAAATGATAAAAAACTATGAGCCAAATAATTCATCGCGTCAAATATATAGGAAAACTAATAATATAGAAACAAGCAAATATGGCCTCACTATATTATCTTTGCCGCCTGAAAAAATTGAAATATGGCATTACAATGTGGAATCGTAGGTCTACCGAATGTGGGTAAATCTACCTTATTCAATGCACTGACAGCAGCAAAAGCATTAGCTGCAAATTATCCATTTGCAACAAAAGATCCAAACGTTGGTATAATTACCGTTCCGGACGAACGCTTAGACAAATTAACTTCCTTAGTAAGTCCTCAGAAGGTAATTCCAACGACAATTGAAATAGTTGATATTGCAGGACTGATAGAAGGGGCTAGTAAAGGGGAAGGATTAGGAAATCAATTCTTAGCCAATATCCGTGAAGTAGATGCCATCATCCATGTTGTGCGTTGCTTTGACGACGATAATGTCATTCATGTAGATGGTAAAATCGATCCTGTTCAAGATAAAGATATTATCGATATGGAGCTTTTACTAAAAGATATTGAGACAGTTGAAAAACGAAAGGAAAAATTGGTCAAGCAGGCGAAAAGTGGGGCTAAGGAAGATAAGGTCCAACTTGAATGGATCGAGCTAGTAGAACAAAATTTAGCAGAAGAAAAACCGGCTCGTGTTCTGGAATGGGAGGATGAAAAAGGAAAATTTCTAAATGAATTATTTTTGCTTACTTCTAAGCCAATCTTGTACGTCTGTAATGTCGATGAAAATAGCGTTATTGATGGAAATGATCATACTAAGAAATTTAAGGAAAGGGTCAAAGATGAAAATGCGGAGGTGATCTTGATTAGTGCAGAAATTGAGTCTGAAATTGCACAGTTAGAATCGATGGAAGAAAAAATAGAATTTGTCCTAGAAATGGGACTAAAAGAACCGGGTGTAAATCGACTTATCAATTCAGCCTATAGATTACTGAACCTCATAACCTACTTCACAGCGGGAGAAAAAGAGGTAAGAGCGTGGACAGTTTTAAAAGGGTCCAAAGCCCCTCAAGCAGCCGGCGTTATACACACTGATTTCGAAAGAGGATTTATCCGAGCAGAGGTAATCTCTTATGCTGATTATGTTGAATTTGGATCAGAGAATGCAGTCAAAGAAGTTGGTAAATTAAAATCCGAAGGCAAGGAATACATCGTCAATGATGGCGATGTAATGCACTTCAAATTCAATGTCTAAAACTACTATTGATTTTAATTTTAAGGATCGGTATGAATACCTAAAATTTTATAAACCTTTTGGGGTTCTATGTCAATTTACCCGAGAGCAAGAAGGCCAAACAACGCTTAAAGAATACTTGTCTGTAGGTAGAGACATCTACCCGATCGGACGATTAGATAAGGACTCAGAGGGATTGCTGTTATTAAGTAATGATCCTGCCTACAATGCTTACATTTTATCTCCTTCGAATATAAAAGAGAAGGAATATTATATACAAGTAGAAGGTGATATCAACCAAGAAGCCATCTTAAAACTTCAGGATGGATTGAAAATTAAAATTAAAGGAAAGTCTTTTGATGTGCAGGCCACGAGGGCTCATATAATGGAGAAAACGCCGATTCTCCCTGATCGAAATCCTCCGATTAGATTCAGAAAAAATGTATCGGATTCTTGGGCTTCTATAACTCTTCAGGAAGGGAAAAACAGACAAGTAAGAAGGATGCTAGCAGCTGTTGGATTTCCTGTATTGAGATTGGTAAGAGTTCGGATTGATAATATATATCTTACCAATTTAAAGGTGGGTGAATTCAAGTATTTATTAAATAAAAAAGATTAGCTCTTTACATACATGACTTCCTTTACAGCTTTGATAACTTTTGCTGGATTGGGAAGATATTCTTCCACAAATACAGAAGAATAAGGTAAAGATGTATCTGCTGAATTGATTCTAGTCACAGGAGCATCTAAGTAGTCAAAAGCATATTTTTGTACTTCGTATGCCACTTCTGCTGAAATTCCCGCGAAGGGCCATGATTCATCTACCACAACCAAACGGTTTGTTTTTTTAACAGAATTCACGATTGTTTCGTGATCCAGTGGTCTTATCGTCCTTAAGTCTATGACTTCTGCTGATATGTCCTCTTTAGCTAATTCATCTGCTGCTAATTTACAAACTTCCATCATTTTATTGAAAGATACCAACGTGACATCTGTCCCTTCTCTTCTTACTATTGCTTTGCCAATAGGTACAAGATTATCTTCTCCTTCAGGTACTTCTCCTTTCAGACCATAAAGTTGTTCTGACTCCATAAAGCAAATAGGATCATCATCTCGTATCGCTGATTTTAAGAGACCTTTAGAATCGGCTGGATCTACACAAGAGATAACTTTCAATCCTGGACAATTAGCTAACCAAGCCTCAAATGATTGAGAATGTTGTTGTGCTAGCTGACCAGCAGACCCGGATGGTCCTCTAAAAACGATTGGACAATTAAATTGTCCGGCACTTTGAGAGAGCGTTTTTGCAGCATTATTTACAATTTGGTCAAAAGCCAATACAGCAAAATTCCATGTCATAAACTCTACGATGGGTCTTAGGCCATTCATGGCTGCACCAACTCCAATCCCTGCAAAACCCAACTCTGCAATGGGAGTATCGATGACTCTTTTTGCGCCAAACTCGTCTAACAAACCTTTACTTACTTTATAAGCGCCATTATATTCGGCCACTTCCTCTCCCATCAAAAATACGTTTTCATCTCTTCGCATTTCTTCTTGCATAGCTTCTTTCAAAGCATCTCTTAAGGTCAAAACTTTAGACATATTTGTTACTTTAGGTTGTAAATTTACAATCTTTTTAGGGTTCTTTCGGTCAAATTTCCCTTTGATATCAACTCCTCCTAATTGTCCGGATGACATAATCAAGGTGATTCCATCTAAAAGAGCGACTTTATCCATATAGCGATCTATATTTTCAGCAGTATTGATGATTTTAATGCTCTTCGTGCCAAAGGATTTTTTGATAAATGAATCGGACAAAGGCGGCATCTTTTTAATCTCTAGATTTTTGGGATTAAAAAAAAGGACGGCCTCGTCAAAATCCGTAAATACATTTTTATATAAATGCAAAAACTCTTTATTCAAACTACTATAAGTGTGCAATTCTAGGATGTATCGAATTTTTTGGTTCTTAAAGTTCTCTTTAAAAGCTTGTACGGTTGCCTTCACCTTAGAAGGGGCGTGTGCAAAATCCCAAAATACTTGCTGGGTATTATTGCTGACTATTTCCTGTTGCCTTTTAGCCGCACCTTTAAAATCGGACATTGAATTCAGAAAATCTTTTTCAGAAATGCCCAACTCTTGACAAACATGGTAAGCAGCTTTTAGATTTTTCATGTTATGCTCCCCAAAAATCGAAACCGGAAAATGCTCTGTAGAGGAAATAACTTTTCCGTCCTTAAATTGGAATGGCTTGTAAAGACGGGAACTACAAAACTGATTCGCTTTATGTAACACCTCAACTAATTCTGTATCGGAACCATCCAAAAAGCATTTAGTACCGATAGGCATGGTCTCCAAAAAAATCTTGAATTGTTCTTTATACAAATCATAAGTGGGAAATACATTTATATGATCCCAACTGATCCCTGTTATGACTGCAATATCAGGCAAGTAATGCAAGAACTTTGGAATCCGATCAATCGCACTAGTTAGATACTCATCTCCTTCGATGACTATGATTGGAGCATCACTCAATTTTACCATATTTTGAAAACCATCCAATTGGGCACCAACCAAATAATCAAACTCCAAACCTTGCTTTTTCAATACATGCATAATCATGGAACTAGTAGTCGTTTTCCCATGGCTTCCTGCTACGACAATTCTTTTCTTGTCTTTAGCAAGTTCCGCTACATAAGAAGGAAAAGAATGGACTTTTATCCCTAACTCTTGAGCCTTAATTAGTTCTGGGTTATCTTTTTTCGCATGCATTCCTAGAATAATAAAATCAATTTCTTCCGTGATATGCTTACCAAACCAGCCAAATTTCTTGGGTAAGAGCCCTGCTGATTCTAATCTAGACTTAGAAGGATCATAAATAATATCGTCTGATCCAGTAATCTGGTGACCATGATTTTTTAATTCAATGGCCAAATTATGCATAATAGCTCCTCCAATTGATATAAAATGTATCCTGCTCATTATCTATTTTTCCATATTAATTATCTGGAGAATATAAACTCAGAACATAAACGCATATAAATATGTTATAATTATTGTATTCTTATAGTATATCTCGTGGTTTCATAATAACTTTACCTCATATTTACGTTAAGTAATCAAAATGTAACACATGAATAATTCTTTCATTAAGCAACTATCTAAACTTTGTGCTTTCCTTTTAATTCTTGCGACTCTTTCCTCGTGTCAAAAAAAAGGCATTGGTTGTCCATCAGATTTTAAAGCTCCATCTATTTCAATATCCATTATTAAATAGCATAATTATAGTTTTATTAAGTAGTAGAGATGGGTTGGAATCAATTAAAAGAAAAAAGTCAAGTGGATGAAATTGCTAATGTGATTTCTCATAAAAAGCCATGTTTAATATTTAAACACAGTACTACGTGTAGTATTAGTCTAATCGCCAATCATAGAATTAAGGAATTGGAAGAGCACAAGGACCTAGATTTGTATTATTTAGATTTATTGAGTTATCGGGAGATTTCAAATTATATCGCAGAAGTATTCAGTGTCCATCATGAATCTCCTCAAGCCCTTATTATAAAGAATGGTGATTGTGTATATGAAGAATCTCATTTAGGGATCAATAAATCAGAATTATTCGAGAATTTAGTGCATGCTTGAGTTTAGTCTTCTCCAGACGAAAGACGGCTCTCCAACTATTCAATCTAATCAATACAATGCGACCTATCATTCCATATTTGGGGCTATAGAAGAATCTATTCATGTATTTATAAGTGCCGGACTCTATTATCAAGTCAATAGAGGATTAAAAAAAATACACATTTTTGAGATGGGCTTTGGAACAGGAATTAATGCTTGGCTTAGTTGTATTGAAGCTATGAAATATAAGATTCCAGTCTATTATACTTCGATAGAGAAACATCCCTTACCATCCTCTATCATAAGCAAACTCTCTCTTCATTTCCAAAATCATCAAATGATAACTTTGTTCGATAAGGTTCATGAAGCAAGATGGAATGAAGCCATTGAAATAAATTCATATTTTCATATAATTAAAGTGGAGGAAGATATTCATAATTTCCATTTCAAGGAGTCTTTTGATGTAATATATTTTGATGCATTTGCACCCTCTTGCCAGCCACATCTGTGGGAACTACCTCTTCAATCTAAGCTATATAACTTTGTCAATAAAGGAGGCTGTTTAGTTACATATTGTGCACAGGGACAATTTAAAAGAACGCTTAAAGAGATAGGATACAAAATTGACCGCTTAAATGGACCAAATCGCAAACATGAGATGACAAGAGGGCTAAAAGTGTAAAATATTTATTAAAGTTTTCTTATTGCAAGGTCATAACTGCGATAACCAGCACAAAATTCCTAATTTACAAAGGTTTGTAACAAACATCTGAAAGAGAATGAAATTAGCATTGCATTGGCAAATATTAATAGGAATGGCACTAGGTGTCGTTTTCGGTATTTTTATGGGCCAAATGTCCTTTGGTCCTGATTTCGTTCAAGATTGGATCAAACCCATTGGTACGATATTCATCCGCCTTTTAAAACTCATTGCTATTCCACTAATTATAGCAAGTTTAATAAAGGGTATTTCAGACTTAAAAGACATTTCAAAATTTTCCACCATTGGTGGCCGTACCATCGGATTATATTTAATGTCTACCGTAGTAGCCATTATTATTGGAATTGTGATGGTAAATATTATTCAGCCGGGAAATTCTATCTCAGATGAAACGCTAGCCGCACTTTCAGAAGCTTATGCCTCAGATGCCGGTAAAAGAATCGAAAGTGCAGAAAATCAAAAAAGCAAAGGCCCTCTCACATTTATAGTAGATATGGTACCTGATAATATTTTTGGAGCAGCATCTAACAATGGGAATATGCTTCAGGTGATCTTTTTTGTGATATTCTTTGGAATTTCTCTCCTATTGATAGATCCGAAGCAAGCGGCCCCTGTTAAATCCTTTTTTGATGGCCTGAATGATGTAATTCTAAAAATGGTAGATCTAATCATGTTGATGGCGCCTTTTGCTGTATTTGCGTTATTAGCAAGTTTAGTAACAGAAACAACAAATCCTGACTTATTTATAGCACTACTATGGTATGCCTTTTCAGTCGCATCAGGCCTTATCCTCATGATCGTTTTCTATCTCATAATTATTAAAGTTTATGTAGGTAAATCTCCTGGATGGTTTTTGAAAGGAATTTCACCTGCGCAATTACTAGCTTTTTCGACTAGTTCGAGTGCCGCCACCCTGCCTGTAACCATGGAAAGAGTGGAAGAACACTTGGGTGTGGAGAAGGAAGTAACCAGTTTTGTTTGCCCAGTGGGTGCCACTATTAATATGGATGGTACAAGTTTATATCAGGCGGTGGCAGCGATTTTCATTACTCAAGCGTTACAGTTTCAATTGGATTTCTCTGATCAACTGACCATCATTCTAACTGCAACCATGGCCTCTATCGGTTCTGCCGCGGTTCCAGGAGCAGGAATGGTGATGTTAGTTATCGTTTTGGAGTCCATCGGTGTCCCTAGAAACACATTGATGATAGGTTTAGCCCTCATATTCGCAGTTGACCGACCGCTTGATATGCTTAGAACTACTGTCAATGTTACTGGAGATGCCACTGTTGCACTGGTCGTTGGTAAATCAGTAGGAAAACTAAGTAGTCCTAAGCCGAAAAATTGGAATGATAACCTAGATAAAGTTATCTAAATGAGAAAGATTAAAGATGCAAATTGATGCCAACAAGTTTAAAATCCTGTTAGTAGCTATATTAGTTACTTGCTGTACGGCATATCTTATTCAAGATATTTCACATTCGTCTGACACCCATGTCAATGATGCTAATTCCCCTATCCAACTATCCGAACGGTCAAAATCCAAAGAAGTAAAAAAAGAATGGCTAGAACTAATACATAGAGCTCCGGATGGGGTTGATTGGAGAGTCATAGAAAACAAGAATCGGCTAAATATATACGAAGACAACAAACCTTCCTTATTACAGCCCAGGTCAAATTCTGTGGAGATTGCAGATGGGGTACTGATTGGTCGGTGGAAAGAAAAAGGAAGTAGGAATCTTTCGGGTAGTGTACTTAAAACCGCATATTCTAAAAACTCAAATACCCTGTATGCTTTAGCAGACGGAGGAACCATTTGGCAAACTGATCCTACTGGTGAAACATGGACCATTGTAAATGATCAATTAAAGTTTGATCATAAAAATCTTGAAGTCATCGATATTGATGGTACAGATAGAATAATTGCTTCTATTGGAGGACAAGCTTATTATTCAGATGATGGTTATACATGGGAAAAGTCAGACGGATTTTATGGCTCCGATTTAGTCCTTGATCGACTCGTAAAATATGGTCAAAATGAAGAGCTTTTTGCGCTTGCTCGATTAAATCTGCAAATTAAATTAATCCATTCTAATAATAACGGGAAGAGTTTCGATGTTGTTCATCACTTTCCGACAGAAAACTTTGAAGATATTGCTCTTTCGTTGACAGGCGATAAAAAGAATCTGTTTGTATTCTACCACAAAGTTCAGACAAATAAAAGTTTTCTCTACTCATGGCAAACAAATGATCAGTCACTTTATAAAGAAAGCGAATTTATAGGAGAAACTGAGTATCATGACATTTCCAATCTATCTGTATCTAAGCAAAACAACAACATAACATTATATAGATATGATAAATTTTCTTTTGTTTTTCAAAGTATAGATTTAGGTAAAAGCTGGGAACGATTGAATTACTTCTTGCCTGCTAAGCCATGGAATATCGGATTATACAACACCTCAAATATATACATATCCGAGATAAATCCGGACTTCATGATTTACGGTGGGGTTGAATTACATACTTCTGTGAATGGTGGAGAAACGTGGAAAAAACAAAATTCTTGGACAGAATATTATCATTATCCAGATACAAAATTGCATGCGGACATTATGCATGTAGGGGAATACAAAGATCAGCTAAACAATACATTTTTTGTGATAAGCACTCATGGTGGAGTATATACTAGCTTCAATAATTTAGGGGTTGTAAAGAACATTTCAAAAGATGGACTTAATATCTCTCAATATTACGATGCGAAGAGTTACCCGGGTTCAGGGAATTGGATTTTCGGTGCTGCTCAAGATCAAGGCATTCAACGAACATGGGATATTGAGGAGGTGCCAAATGTATTTCAACAAATTACACCAGGCGACTATGGACATATTTCATTTATAGAAAAAGAACCTGGAGATTTCGAAATGTGGCTCTCATATCCTGAAGGTACAATATATCACTACCCCGACCCACTAGTCAATATCGCTGATGGCAAAATGACTCCAAATTCTTACTCTATTCCAGCAAATTCAAAACAGCAAAGTGTTTGGTTACAGCCAATAACTCCAAATCCTCAAAACCAATCAGTTCTGATGGCGGGAGGAAATATTTATGGAGGTGCAGGCTCTTACATTATCGAGCTTAAGTCTGAGAATAACGATGATATAATTGTCGACCAATGGTTATTTAACTTTGGAGAAGACAGGATCAAGGATGGAGAAATCAGTGCTATAGCTATCAATCATTTTGATCCATCAATCTACTATGTGAGCACCACTTATGGTAAATTCTTTAAATCAATAGATGGAGGTATTAAATTTACAAAACAGTCCATTACGGGTCCTACAGCGAACTTCCTATACGGTACTGGAATATATCCATCAAAAGTATTTCCAAATATCATATATCTATGTGGTTCTGGTTATGGGAATGCTCCAATCTATCGATCTACCGATGATGGTGAAACATTTCATCCATTCTCTCAAGGTATGCCACCTACGACTGTCTTTAAAATTGATGGTAACTTAGAAGAAAGTCTTTTGTTTGCAGCCACAGAATCCGGTCCATATGTATATATCAGAGATAATAATAAGTGGTACCACATGAGTCAAATGGCCGCTCCAAACCAAGCTTATTGGTCTGTAGAATACAACGAAGAGAAGAATTTAGCGCGGTTTGGCACCTATGGTAGAGGCATATGGGACTTCAAAATAGACTTCTATACTTCTACAGAAGAAATCACTTCTAATTATAGACAATTACAGACTTATCCTAATCCTGTTCAGGATGTACTTTCAATAAATATCGACGATGTTGAAAATATTGATCAATTTTCGATTTATTCAATGAATGGAAATTATATCTTTGGTGAAAATTCAAAGGTCTCATCTAGATTACAAATTCCTGTAGATCAGTTATCGACAGGTGTATATTTCATTCAAGTAAGAATAAAAGATCAATATTATATCAACAAATTCGTCAAAATATGAATGATGAAAATATAGTACTAGGCATTGGCTCTAGAGTAAAACACCCTGGCTTTGGTGACGGTGTTGTAATAGAAATAGACGTAGCTGCTTACAGAGTCTGTTTTATCCAATCCGGGATTAAATATGTCGGCAAAGAATACAAAAGCTGGGAGATTGTTGAAGCCATTGAGGCTGAAAGAACCGTAAGTTTCTCAGAAGCAGAACAATCTTTAAAAAAGATCCTAGAATCGTTCTCAGATATTTCTCAAGTCATCGAATTAGGAGACAAATGGGATGGAGGCACCATGATACTACGCCCGAAAGATTCAGGATTAAAAGATAAAGAAATTCCTATCGAGAGTTTCTTCCATAAAATAGTAATGGTGAGAGATCGACTCAGAGTTATGGAACAAAGAGTCAACGCTAGCAAAAAGCTCTCAGATGAAGACAAAGTAAACCTTCAACAATATATTACCAGAATTTATGGGAGTTTAACCACATTTAATGTTCTATTTAAATATAAAGAAGATAACTTTGTAGGAGAGAAAACCACCTAAGAGATGTCTTCAAGATTAATAATTGGGATTTTAGCCAGTTTTCTGGTACTAAATTCCTGTATACATATAGAAAATAGCTATAGTGTTCTTCCGCCTGGACCATGGCGAGGAGTCCTAAAATTACCTTTAAGTGAAACTCCTTCGGAATTACAAACCTCTGAATATAAAGAATTCGAACAAGCGAAGCACTATAGAGAGCTTCCTTTCAATTTCGAGGTAGTATATAGCACCCCTGATAGTTTTCATATTGAAATTATAAATGGAACTGAAAGGATCATCGTTACCGATATCCAGCACGGCATAGATCGAAGAACTGCCAAGGATACCCTAATAATAAACTTCCCTGCCTATGACACCTACATTAAGGCAACCTATGAAGAGAATTTTCTTGAAGGATATTGGCAAGTAAATTATAAGGATAACTATAGAATACCATTCATTGCTTTTCAGGGGCAGAAACATCGGTTTTCTAAATCCACTGAGCTAGCGGACACCCAGATCAATGGAGATTGGAAGACGACATTCGATTATAATAAAGAAGATCCATACGAAGCCATAGGAGTTTTCGAACAAAAAGGTGATAAACTTTCTGGGACTTTTAAGACAGAAACAGGGGATTATCGGTTTTTGGATGGAACTGTGCAAGGCAAAAAATTCTTCCTAAGTTGTTTTGATGGATCACATGCATTTCTTTTTACCGGTAAAAAAACTAAAGAAGATGAAATCGTCGGCAAATTTTATAGTGGAAATCACTATGAATCAGATTGGATCGCGATCCCTAAAAGTGCTAAAGATGAGCTTGGCAATCCTTATGACTTAACGAAAGCTACCACTATAGAATCCATAGATTTTGAGTTTAAGAATTCAGAAGGAAAGATGATAAAGTTAACTAATGAAAATTATAACGGGAAACCAAAATTGATCAATATCATGGGTACTTGGTGTCCTAATTGTAGAGATGAGACGGATTTTCTAAAAAAGAATTATAAGAAGATCCAAAAGAATAATATAGAAGTCTTGAGTATTTGTTTTGAAAGATACAAGGATGAAGGGAAATCCCTAGCAGCCATTCAAAGGTATAAAGATCACATGGAAGTACCTTGGGAAATGCTATACGGTGGTTACGCTAATAAAAAAGAAGCGGCAGAGAAAGTACCTTTTATAGAGCATGTATTATCCTACCCTACGCTATTGTTTGTAGACAAAAATAATAAAATCCAACATATACACACAGGATTTAACGGTCCTGCTACAGCTGAGTTTCAGAACTTTGAGACTGAGTTTTATGAAACACTTAACACAATTAACTAATAAGTGAGGAAGCCAAAATTAAATCAAATCGTTTTAATCACAGGCGCGACCTCAGGTATAGGAGAGGCATGCGCAAAGATCTTTGCAAAGAATGGATACCACTTAATTATCTGTGGTAGGAGAAAGGAAAAACTGGATAAAATGTCCAGCAAGTTTACCTTAAAGTATGGCACAGAGGTTATTGGTCTATCTTTTGATATACGAGACTTAGATTCTGTCAATAAAGCAATCAAAGGATTGAAAGGTAAATGGAAGTCTGTAGATATTCTTATTAATAATGCCGGACTTGCAAAAGGTTTTTCTCCTATCTACGAAGGAAAAATTAATGAATGGGAACAAATGATTAAGACGAACATTTGTGGGCTATTATATATCACTAGAGCTATCACACCTAAAATGGTAGAGCGAAAGAGTGGTCATGTAATAAACTTATGTTCTACGGCTGGACACGAAGTCTACCCTAATGGCAATGTGTATTGCGCATCTAAGCATGCCGTGGATGCACTCACAAAGTCTATGCGCCTTGATCTATTTAAGCATGGTATTCGAGTAAGTCAAGTGTCTCCTGCTCATGTTGAGCAGACAGAATTTGCAGCTGTACGGTTTGATGGAGATGACAAAAGAGCAAAAATCTATGAGGACTTCAATCCACTTACATCAAAGGATGTAGCAGAAACAATATACTTTATTGCCACACGAGCAAGACACGTCAACATCCAGGATGTATTGCTAATGGGCACACAACAAGCAAATAGTAATTTTATAGATCGTTCAGGACGAAAATTTGATTAATCAAGAATTATTAAATAATTTAAACACTTTTTTAACCATATAATAAGCAAGTATGAGAACTTCAAGATACATCATAATAGCGCTTACCCTATTGCCATTTTTTGTATTAAGTCAAAGCAAATTTGATATGGGTTTATTTCTTGGATATGCAGAACATGGAGGAGATGTACACAGCTGGGGCCGTCATGGTGTTATGGTGACAGAAAATGCACATTTCGCTTATGGCCTTAGAGCTAAATACAACGCTAATGAAAACATTGGAATACGCTTAAATTATTGGGGATCCAAAATAAGTGGCCAGGATGTAAACATCAACAATGAATTTGCGAGTGGTCATGCTCGAAGAAACTATAGTTTTGAATCTAATATATCTGAGCTTTCATTGACTTTAGAATATGATTTATTCGGTCATAAGAGATGGAATATAGAAAAACTAGATACTTCAGATAAGGCCTTAAATGCAACTGAAACTCAAGGCATGAAATACTTCAAAAAGGTAATTTCTCCTTATGTTTTTGCTGGTTTTGGTTTGTCATTTACAGATCCCACTGTAGAATTTAATATGGATATGAATACTAGAATAAGTGCTGATATGGCAAATGTAGAAACTACTTATATCCAGCTACCGGTGGGAATTGGTGTAAGATTTGATCTTTCTGAAAACATATATTTAGGATTAGAGGCGAGTTCAAGGATTCCAATTTCGGATTACTTAGATGGGATTTCCGAAGCGGCGAATCCGGACAAAAATGATTCCTATCAGTTTTTTGGTGCCACATTGGGTTACCGATTTTCAAAAATGGAGGATCGAGATGGTGACGGCATCAATGATTCTGTAGATGCTTGTCCAGATGTTCCCGGTCCACAACTTCACCGAGGCTGCCCCGATACAGATAATGATGGAATCCTAGATCATATGGATACTTGTCCTAAGTTAGCTGGACTAAATAAATACAATGGATGTCCAGATAGAGATGGTGATGGCATCATTGACCCTGAAGACAAGTGTCCTGATGTACCCGGTATTACCGAATTCTTAGGTTGCATTGATACGGATGGAGACGGTATTGCTGATAATCTTGATAAATGTCCAAATGAATTTGGCACCAAAGCTAAAAAAGGCTGTCCAGATAAAGATGCTGATGCAGACGGGGTTCCGAATGAGTTAGATGAATGTCCAGATGTGGCTGGCACGCTAAAAGGATGTCCAGATTCTGACAAAGATGGGTTAGCGGATAAGGACGATGCATGCCCTACTGTAGCAGGAAACTTAAATGGCTGCCCTGATTCTGATAAAGATGGATTAGCGGATAATTTAGATGAATGTCCAAATCAGGCTGGAGATATCGCCAATAAAGGATGCCCAAAAGCAACTGTTCAAAAAAGATCATCTACAGATATTATCAATGCATTCTATATTGATGATATTTATTTCAATCTTAATCAGGCAAATCAAGATGCAGATTACTATTCTAGAATTGATGAAATAAAGGTATTTGCCCAAACATACCCAGATGCCTACTTTACAATCATTGGCCATACTGACAACCAAGATTCTGAAGAGTACAATATCAAGCTATCTGAAAAAAGAGCAAAAAAAGTACTAGAGTCTCTGATAAAAGAAGGTATTGCACCGAGTCGTATGTCGATCTCTGCAATGGGTGAATCACAACCAAAAGCCACTAACGATACAGCGGAGGGACGAGCACTAAATCGAAGAGTAGAAGTAAGAGCTAGAACAAGATAAATCGATATTATATTTAGAATAATGAATAAAGACTAGTAGAGAAATTTGCTAGTCTTTTTTTATAATTGTGATTTAGATTTATCAATATGATTTAGATCAATGCTTATGAGACTTTAGATACTTACGGAACAAGATTTCCAGTAAATTAATTGACAATAAAGAATCTATAAGATTGCCTCACAGGCATTCAATTCAAGATTAATATGGGATGATCACATACTATATAAAGACTGAAATTAAGACTACAATATCAATAAATTATTCTCAATCTTACAGTAATTTTAAAAGACAAAACAACTGTTATTTGATATTAATATCTGGTTCTATAATTTTATTTGAAACTTTTAACACACCCCAGAAACTTTTAAATTTCTGCCCTTCTGTTGAAAAAATAAGGTTTGAAACAGTAGCTTATGGTTTGCTTCCTTCTTTTTCAAGAGAAGAATTGAGGATGAGGTGAACTTTGAGCTATTTTTTGATATTTGCATTATACGACTGAATATCCTTTAATAAGTCTACTACCGTTGAGTTGATTCTCTTACTACTAATTCTGTTTTCAATATAATGATTTCGTTTTGTGGAATATAATTTTTGTTGCTAATTTGCTCGATGAGTGCCTGCATTGCAATCCGCCCCATCTCCTGACCTGGTTGATTTACGGAAGTTAGTGAAGGTTGTATTAAGCTACAGAAATCCCAATTACTAAAACCGATTACTGCAACATCTTGTGGTATTTTTATATTATGATCTTTGAGTGCCTGCATAGCGCCTATAGCCAATAAATCATTACTTGCAAATATACCATCGAATAGGATTTCATCTTTTATTAATTTTTCAATCTGCAGATATCCGTCTTCCTTGCTTCCATATTTACATTCTATCACCTTTGGATTGGTAAGGCCATATTCATTCATCGCTTCTAGGTAGCCTTCCTTTCTTTCTCTGCTTATTCCCAATGTTAATTCGCTTGCAAGATGTACTATTTTAGTACAGTTTTGTTTTATAAGATGGATAACTGCTTCGTAGGAGGCGATTAAGTCATTTACAACTATTTTTGTGACTTGAACTTCTGCAGGCGCACGATCAAAAAAAACAATAGGAATATTCTTGGACAAGACATCATCAAAATGAGTAAAATCAATAGTGCTTTTGGATTGAGAAATCAGCAAACCATCAACTCGATGGGAAAGCAATGCCAAAATATCTTTTGCTTCTTTCTCGACCAGCTCATTAGATTGACAAAACATAACAGTATATCCATGTTCGTAAGCAATTTCTTCTATCCCAGCAATCACAGAAGAAAAAAAATGATGAACTATTTCAGGTATAATTACACCGATTGTTTTAGTGCTTTGATTCTTGAGACCCAGCGCAATTTTATTGGGCTTGTAGTTCAGTTCTTTCGCTAATTTCAGAACTTGTTCTTTGGTTTCTTCACTGATGTTAGGATGGTCATTTAGTGCTCTAGAGACTGTGGAAACAGCTACCCCAAGTTGCTTTGCTAGATCTTTTATGGTTACTTGGTGCTTTTGTTTCATTTTTTCTTAAACATTATGTCGATTTTCAACATTTTAAATATACAGAAAATCTGGTAATTGTGTAAAAAATGAGTAACAAGTCGAACTCTTTAATAAATGTTAAGAGTTGCAAACGATTGCACTAAATTTATAATGAATAAGCTATTGAAATACAAGGTATTTTGTCTAATTTGCTAGTAAACAGCAAGAATATTCTGTTTTTAATATTCATGTAAGTCAAAACAAATATTAATATAATCAATAAAAAGTAATATTTCCCAACCGATGCTTTTTAAATAAATGTCTTTACTATTAAATAATTGTAAACGTTTTAAACTATCTAAAAAAAATGAAAGGTTTAATGAATCGCTTTAGTATTCTTTTTCTAATGTTCGGATTATTATTTATTACTTCATGCGGAGATGATGATGATCCCATTATTATTGATCCAGGAGGGGACGGAATAAATGTTGCCGATGGATTATATTTAGCTGCAGCTGGAGAAGACCCTGTTTCTTCCGCAGGTTTAGTACCAGAAGTGGTTGAAGCCAATGATTTTGCATCTCAAGATCGATCAGGATTTACTGCAGGATACATCTATCTCGAATCTGGGAGTTATAATGTAGTTTCTATCGCTGACAAAGAAGTAGCAGCTACTATTGGTGGAGCTTCAGAATTAATTACAGATGAAGGTTCAGAATGTGATTACAATGATTATCTATTAGTGTCTACGGTAACAGATGGGTCTGCTTTTAGTGTTGGTGCGGACGGTCTCTACAAAGTTACTCACGATCAACAAACGAATGAATTAATAATGTATCAAATAGTTGATGCAGGCATTATTGGTAGCGCCACAGAAGGTGGTTGGGGAGCAGATACTCCTTTGACTGGAAGTGTAGATGCTGATGGTGGATCTTGGTCTGCAGAAAATGTAATCCTTAGAGGTGGAGAATGGAAAGTAAGATTTAATTGTAGATGGGGGATAAATAGAAGAGTTGACCCTAATGGCTCCTTAAATGATGCGGCTAATGGCTACCAATTATTTACAAATTTTGGTGGATCTACTTCAGAATTAGTCGTTGGAGGATCAAATATCCAACAAGAAGAAGATGGTGTATACACGATCACAGCTGATTGGGATGGTAGAGACGGATGGACTCTGAATGCTGAAAGAACGGGTGATGCACCTGAAATTTCATTTAATCCAAACGATTTTCAAATGGCTGTAATCGGCGATGCGACAGCAGGAGGTTGGGATGCAGACAGAAATTTGTTTCACAAAGAAGATGCTGGAGTGCATACTTGGTATGGGGTGATTACCCTAGCTGGAGAAGGCGAATGGAAATTCCGAGCGAATGATAATTGGGACTTCAACTTAGGAGGCGAATTAGCAAGTCTTACAAATGGTGGTGATAATATTGCTACTCTTGGGGCCGGCGCCTACTATATGACGCTTTCAACTGCTGATGAAGGAGAAACTTGGTCAGCCACTACAAGTGAATTTGGATGGAGTGTCATTGGAGAAGGTTCTCCATCAGGAAACTGGGATGACGATACGGATATGGAAGCAGTAGGATTTGCAGATGGCATCACGACTTATACAGTAACTGGAGATTTCACCACTGCAGCTTGGAAATTCAGAGCAGGGCATGATTGGGCGCACAACATTGGTGGTCAGCTTACATTCCTCGAAGTAGATGGAGATAATATAGAATTAGCAGCAGATGGAACATATACAGCAACACTCAACTATAATGGTGAAGTATACTCTGCAACAGTAGAATAAAACAATAATTTGGGCTAATCTATAATCTAGGTTAGCCCATTTTTTATCTATTTCATCGCTACTCTTCCAGCTTTCAAAAAACATAATATTGTGAAAAAACTAACTTTTCCTAGGCTTGTTCTTAAAGTCTTAATGAGTGGTCTATATATAATACTTATAGGTTCTCTCAATCCGTTGGCAAGTCAAGTCAGCGGCACGGTAATAGATACTAATTTAAACGAGCCCTTAATAGGCGTCAATGTTACAATCAAAAATTCGGAGGCGGTAGGAACAATTACAGATGTAGATGGAAAGTATATTATAGATGCAAGCGAAGGAGATATACTTATATTTTCCTACGTGGGATATTCAAATTTAGAATTGGAGATTTTCTCTGAAACAAATTTTAATATTTCTTTAGTCGAATCAAGTGAGTTATTAGATGAGATTGTAGTCGTAGGCTATGGGGCTGTAGATAAAAAAGACTTAACAGGTGTCGTACAAAAAATAAATGAAAAGGACTTTATCCAAGGTTCTCTTTCGTCACCTGAAAAGCTTTTAAATGGTAAAGTTGCGGGTCTACAAATTAGCAATAATGGACAACCTGGTGGTGAAACTACTTTACGCCTTCGTGGAGGAACATCATTGGATGCTTCCAGTAAGCCATTGATTGTGATAGATGGTGTACCGATGGACTCTCGAGATTTAGCTAGTGGTAGAAACCCATTTAACTTTGTCAATGCGAATGATGTTGCTGATATTACTATCTTAAAAGATGCTTCTGCTTCAGCAATATATGGATCAAGAGGTGCTAATGGAGTCATTATCATCACAACAAAACAAGGAAAATCTGGAAAGTTAAAATTAAATTATGCTGGAAATGTGAACGTTTCTACATTTGCTGGAAGTACCAACATTTTATCTCCAAACAATTTTAGAGCTGCCATAAATTCCAAGGCCCCTCAAGAGTTGGAATTTTTAGGAGATGCAAATACTAGATGGGTAGATGAGATTCTTCAAAATGCTCAAAGTCAAGAACATAATTTAGCAATTTCAGGTGGCAAAGGTAATTCACTATTTAGGATATCTTTTGGATACCTTAAATCGAATGGAGTGCTACTGACTTCTTCTCATGAGAATAAAAGTATTTCTGGAAATCTATCCACAAAATTTTTCGACGAATCTTTATCTGTTTCGTTCAAAACTAAAACTGGCTTTTCGAATGATCGATTTGCCCCTGAAGTGATGGGTGCTGCTTTGGCATTCGACCCTACAAGACCTGTACTTGATCCAGAATCAGAGTTCGGAGGCTATTTCCAATGGGATGATCCATTGGCCACCAATAATCCTGTATCAAGCTTGTTGCTTACCAATCACAAAGGAAATACTTTGAGAACCTTAAATAACCTAAACTTAAATTATAAGCTACCCTTTTTAGAAGGATTTAGTATTACGTCTAATCTTTCCTATGATTACATAAATGGGGATAAAGCAGAAAGAAAAGACCCTTTACTTAAAGATTCAGAATCATTTATAAGAGGAGGTCATTTATTTAAAGAAGATTTAAGAAACTACTCCACCCTTTTAGAGCATTACGGCACTTATACCAAAGATTTAAAATCTATTAATTCAAAAATAGAAGTTACGGCGGGTCATTCTTGGCAAGACTTTGATCAAGAAAATTATTGGGAAGAAGGCGATTCAATTTCAATCGATGCAGATGGTGTATATAATTATAATACCAACATTAAGGCCGATTCTTTCTTGATTCACAATAGATTAATTTCATTTTTTGGACGAACGAATTTTACTTTTCAAGATAAATATTTAGTTACTGCATCACTGAGACGTGATGGATCATCTAGATTTGGTCCTAACAATAAATGGGGCTTGTTTCCTGCCTTTGCAGTAGGTTGGAGAATCCTAGAAGAGGATTTTGCTTCCGGTCTAAATAACACTTTCAGCAATTTAAAACTACGCGTTAGTTGGGGTGTTACCGGAAATGAAGATATTGATGATTTCTTGTTTAAAACATTCTATAGCTATGGAACAGATGATTCAAGATATCAATTTGGTGAAGAATTCGTATCTACATTGAGAGGCACTGGCGTGGATCCAAATATTAAATGGGAAGAGACGACTTCTTTGAATTTTGGATTGGATTTCGGTATATGGAATAATCGGATAAGCGGCTCTATAGATTTATATAAAAAAAATACAAATGATTTACTCTTTACAGTTGCTGTCCCTGGGTTTACAAATCTCGTAGATAGAATTCTTACCAACATAGGAGAAATGGAAAATAAAGGATTAGAAATAACCTTAAATACGGTGGTTCTTGATAGGACAGATTGGGATTTAGGCTTTGATTTTAATGTTTCCTATAATCAAAATGAAATCAAAAAATTAGATAACTCAACAGACCCCAGCTTCCAAGGATATGAAAGTGGAAATATATCTGGCGATGTAGGTCAAACAATTCAAACACTTACCGTTGGTCAAAGCATAGAAACTTTTCTGACATACGATCATTTGTTGGGAACTAATGGGCGGCCTCTTACCGACACAGAAGATTTTAATGGGGATGGTCTTATAGACAACTTAGACATTTATCGAGATGTAAATGGTGATGGAATTATTAATGAAAACGACTTAATCCTAAGTGAAACTGCATTGCCTGATTTCATATTTGGTTTGAGCACTAACTTACGATTCAAAAACATTGATTTGGGTGCTACCATTAGATCTCATATTGGAAATTATGTCTATAATAATATCGCTTCTGGATCAGGTTATTTCTCAAAACTTACTGAACGACAAACGGGTAATATCGACGAATCTGCATTTAGGTTGGGGTTCAATGATCGACAATTAAAATCGAACTACTACATAGAAGATGCATCATTTCTGAAGCTCGATAATATTACCTTAGGATATAATCTGAATGGTTTTGCATTTTTCCAGTCTCTCCGAATCTATGGCACGGCCACCAATTTATTGACAGTCACAGGATATTCTGGATTAGATCCTGAGTTGCCACAATTCTCAGAAGGGATCGACAATAACCTATATCCCATTTCGAGAAACTTCCTTGTTGGGTTAAATGCTACTTTCTAAATTCAAATCAAGTATTATGAAACAAAGTATAAAAATTCTATTTGCCTTTCTACTTACCTTCTGTTTTACTCAATGCACAGATCTTGATTTATTACCTGAAGATGCATTTACAGAAGATGTTATATTCCAAGACATTAGTGCTTACCGTTCCTATTTAGCTAAAGTGTATGGTAGCTTTTCATTGACTGGTCAGGATGGACCAAATGGAGATGCAGACATTTCTATTGTCAATGATGAAGGATTTACTAGTTACATAAGAGTATATTGGAAAGCTCAAGAACTGACAACTGATGAAGCTGTCATTGGTTGGACGGACGCCGGGATACGAGATTTACACGAACATTCTTGGTCTTCTGAAAATCAATTTATGAGAGTTCTTTACTATAGAATTTCATTAATTGTAGCTATTGCAAATGATTTTCTAAAACAGTCTGAACCAGAAATCCTACAACGCAATAATATCCCTCAAAGTGATTGGGCTGAAATCGAAGCATACAGAGCTGAAGCTAGATACTTACGAGCGATGGCTTACTGGCATGGGTTAGATTTCTTTAGAAACATCCCGTTAGAAACATCTATCTCCGCTACCCCACCAGAGCAAGCAAACCCATTGGACGTATATACCTTTATCAAAAATGAATTAATTGAAATAGAGAATCTACTTCCGGCACCCAGAGCTAATGAGTATGGTAGAGTGGATCAAGCAGCTTTGTGGATGCTCCAATCAAAGTTGTATCTTAATGCTGAGACAATGGTTGGGGTAAACCAATATTCAGAATGCGTGGAGACATGTAATAAAGTAATCAATGCAGGATATACGCTACAACCAAATTATCAAGATTTGTTTCTTGCTGACAACAATACCTCAAATGAAATCATTTTCGCTATCAATTCTGACGGTATAAATACTCAAAATTGGGGATGCACTACTTTCTTAGTCCATGGTGCAATAGGTGGTAGTATGGTCTCAGAAGATTACGGTGTATCTGGAGGATGGGGCGGTATGAGAACCACCTCTTCTATGGTTGAAAAATTCCCTGATGTAACTGGAGAAATTGATAAACGAGCAATTTTTTATACGAGTGGTCAAACACTAGAAATAAATGATATCGGTGAATTCACACAAGGTTATGCCGTTCCGAAATATAGAAACTTAGATGCAAATGGAGTTGCTGGTTCTGACCCAACACATGTAGACACAGATTATCCGATGTTCCGTCTGGGTGACGCATACCTTATGTATGCAGAAGCAGTGTTAAGAGGTGGTGCAGGTGGATCAACAGCAGTATCTATAAGTCTCATTAATGATTTGAGATCTAGAGCTTACGGGAACTCCGAAGGACACATTACTGAAGATGAATTGACATTAGATTTTATCTTAGACGAAAGAGTTAGAGAATTGTATTGGGAAGGAAGTCGAAGATTGGATCTGATCCGATACAATCAATTTACTGATCAAACTGTGTGGCCTTGGAAAGGGGGTGTACAGGAAGGTCGACTCACTGAAAAGCATCGAGATATATTTCCAATTCCGGCTTCCGATTTAGCTGCCAACCCTAATCTTTTACAGAACGATGGATATTAATATGAAAGAATAACTTAAATATGAATTGTAAGAAGTTTCTACTTTTGAATAATAATTTTAGTTGTATACATTTTCTCCTCATTAGATAATTCCAAAATATAGATGCCATCATCTACATCCAGCGAAAGGGAGTAAGGAATATTGGAATAATCGGTGTGATGTACTCTGCCATGAATATCTAGCAATTTAATTTGAAAATATTCATTTGATATATAATTTTTAAAAGAAATTTCTATTAGTCGATTAGATGGATTTGGGAAGACTATAATATCAGATTGTACTGGTCTATCTATAGTTTTTGTAATCAACCATGAAATATCATCTACATAAACTTTGAAATCTCCAGGATCTAAATTGATCGAAATTGTTGGATCGGTGACGTCTCTGAAATCATTGGTTAAATAATTATGCCATCTTCCTGTATGTTGAAAATATGCTTGAATAGACCCTGGTTCTACTCCAAAATTTCCTAGCACAATTATATTACCATCTTCATGACTAAGTGAGATTCTTTTGAGGGCATCTGAAGTAGATAATGAAACACTCCCAGATGTAATCGCTGGATGAGAAGTTTTCAAAGCAGCCATTTCACTAAAAACGTCGTATAATTTCATCCGATCAGGATTTTCTTGATAATCCCATTTTATAGGTTTTGGAGAAAGACGACAATTTTCACTAATGGTTCCATCCTCACATCTATTAATAGAAAATTCGTAGCCGAGCTCTCCAAATTGCCACAACATTTTAGGACCGGGAATAGACATGAAGAAAGCGACTGCCATTTTCATTCTATTATACGCAATCGTTGGATTCTGAATATCGTAAAATCCTGATGCGTTACCAAATTCTAAATTCTTATACATGAGACGTTCTTCATCATGACTTTCCATATAACCAATTAGGTGTGGTAGATCCCATCCTCTTTCCTCATAAAATATGTGCCCAAAATCTGATTTTCTATCTTCCGTATAACCCATGGTCGCTTCATTAAAATTATAATTCGCATTACCCCACAATAAAAAGCCATAATCTGACAATATTAATTCTTCTTCATTACTCGCAAAATGTTCCAAAATTAATATTTGATCTTCATCTACATTCCAAATATAATCACCATAGTCCTTTAGAATTTCGATCCGAGTATCATCTTTAGCAGAAAAAGCCCCATCGCTGCTTGATTGCTTTTGTGTAAATCCTTTCGATAAATCGAATCGAAATCCATCCACATGAAACTCTTCGATCCAGTAGGTTATCGTTTGCTTGACAAATTGTTTTGTAGCTTGTGATTCATGATTAAAATCATATCCGACATTATATGGATGTTTTGCTATCGGATTAAAGTATGGACTGTCTTCGGATGGTCGATTATTAATTGCATCCCAATACATACGAACCAATGGAGATTGCCCAAAAGAATGATTATATACGACATCTAGGATTATCGCTATATCCATAGAATGAGCCTTATCTACAAATTTCTTGAAATCTTCGGGAGAACCATAATATTTGTCTAAGGCCATTTGAAAACTAGGATTGTATCCCCAGCTTTGATTACCTTCGAATTCACTGATGGGCATAAGTTCTATTGAATTCACACCTAATCTATCCAAATAACTCAATGTATCTAGGAGGGACTTAAATGAATGATCTTCTAGAAAGTCTCTCATCATCAATTCGTAAATTATTAGATCTTTAACTTCTGCCACTTCGAATTCATCGTGTTCCCAATTAAAATCATTTGGTGCCGTAGAAAAAACAGAAACTTGACCATTGGTTTCTGATTTTGGATAATCTAATATTACACTGTTTAGATAGCCTGGAATTGATTCGTCATTAAATTCATCTAATACTAATGAGCTAAATGGATCAGCTATCTTCAACTTATTATCCATTATAAATTGGTAGGTATAAATTTCATTTGGATCTAAATTAGATAATTCTACCCACCATATGGATTCATCTGAAGATAGATTCATTTGGTATTGAGTACTCAGGTTCCAATCGCCAAAATTTCCAATAGCAAAAACATATTCTTTCATGGGAGCAAACAAAGCAAGATAAGCACTGTTCCCATCTACCCTATTGAATCCAAGCGATAAGGCAGTTGGCGGATCTAGGATATTTACATTATCCTCCAAAACTACATAACTAAATGAACCTGAAAATTCATCGTTTTCGAAAGTCGCGGAATAATCAACCACATGATCTCCAGATTGTGTTATATTGATTAGATATTCGACATTCCTAGACGTTCCTTCATATAAAACGAAATTGTTATCATAGATTTCTACATAGGCATCTTCATTGAATGTCAACTTAATCAACAACTGATCTCCTAATCGTTTTACTATATGTTTTTCCGCTGGAGCTAACAACAACCCGGATAGGCCCTCAGCAGATGGTATATCTAAAAATATGTCTCCTAAGTCGGACGTTTTTCCTTCTTTAGATCCATCTTCATTTCTAAATACAAATGCTAACTGAATGACACTTTGATCAGAAGTAATGTTATAATATTCTGTAGGATTTATTATAATTTGATGTAAGTCATTTCCGAGTGAGGTCATTAATCCCTTCGTATCAAAGGTACCCCAATCACCCTGCACATTCTGCCAATTCCCACTTCCTCCGCTTTCCGTAATTATACCGCTATGCATAAAAACTTGATCTACGCCAACTAATCCTCCATTGCCTTGACTAGCATCATAAATTATAGTTATAGACTCGTCTAAGACAAAAAAGGGAGGATCTACAGATACGATTTGAGATGAAATACAATTACTAAACAGTAAAAGTCCTACGAGTATCAGAAGTGTTCTTGTGCTTACAATCATATGTCAAGATAATCATAAAGAATTGTACTACTTGGTTAAAATTGAATAAATTTATTTGGCTAAATCAAAAGAAACAGATTTAATTTGTTAAAATTTCGAAATCCCAGGGAGCCAATTTTAGATTGAGTTCATCATTCTCAAAAGTAAATGAGCTTCCAAATTCCGCATTCCAGTTTTCATTTTCAGAATCAATTTTTACATCGACCGGTGCCGATGATTTATTGAATATAACATAGGTCTCCTCATCAAAATATGTTCTCTTCAAGATCATTTCTGACTTTGTTGCAGAAACAATTTCGGTCTCTCCATAAATCAATGACATCCTGGTTCGCCGTAGATCTGTCAATTTTTGAACTACTTTTTTAGTTCTTTCTTCAATTCCAGATAAATGTTCAAATCTCATCATTCTTCGTGAATCAGGATCTCCAGCTCCTGCAATACCAATTTCATCTCCATAATAAATAACCGGTACTCCAGGTATCGTCATTATAAAAGCAAATAGCATTTGCATTCTGTGATACCCGATTGTATCTGAGACCTGAATATCTCTTTCGAATCCAGCCATTTTGTGGTCTTCTCCAAAGGCCAAATCCCCAGCAGCTAATGAGACAAATCTAGCTTGATCATGATTGCCTGAGATGTATCCCATAGAGGAATGATAACCGTAATAATTAAATGTTTCCTTGAGAGATACAGCTAAAGTTTCGAAACTTGTTTCAGATTTAGCAAAAACTTCCCTTGCGTCAAAATATAAATTAAAATCAAATTGGGCATCAAGCGTACCACTCGAAATAAAGCTATTTATCAAACTACGACTTCCGTAGGTTTCACCAATTTGATAGATATTACGCTGTTGAGGAATCATAACATCCGTCTTCAGTTTTCTAGTAAGTTGGCGCCAAAATTCCAACGGAATATGTTTCGTGGCATCATGACGATAACCATCTAACCCAAAGTTTTTAATCCAATATAACGTGGAATCTATTTGGGCATCAATGACTTCTTGCTTAGAAAAATCCAGAGATGGCAAAAACAAATCAAACCACGTTGTCAATCTATGTTCATCCCAGAGGCGGAGGTTTTGCTTTCCATTTCCTAAATATAACTTAGTCGCCCAATCCGGATTATTTTTAATCATTGGATGAGATTCATGCACATGATTTGTCACAAAATCCAAAAGTATATTTATATCATGTCCATGGGCTACATCTACCAATTCCTTCAGTTCAACAGAATTTCCAAAACGAGAATCAACCCTAGATGAGCTTATGGGCCAATATCCATGATAACCAGAATAATAATATTTCGGGTCGATATATTCTTGATAGGCATGTTCTGGATTCTGAGTAATTGGAGAAAGCCAAATACTATTAATATTCAATGAATCAAAATAACCGTTTTTTATTTTCTCCGTAATTCCTTTTAGATCACCCCCCAAAAAATTCGTCAACGGTTTCAATCGCTCGTCATCTAAAGGCCTGTCATTGGACTTATCTCCATTATTAAATCGATCTATTAGGGTAAAGTACATGATCTGAGCTTCTTTATCGAATCTAGTCATTTTCGAAGCATCTAAGATCACCTTTCCATTTTCTAGTGGTATAAGTAAATCATTTGAGGTTCCATATTTATTGTATGAAAAAACTCTTAAATAATCCCTATCCATATTCGCTAGGGAATCTGGTATTTGTATCCTAATATTCTTATGTCTAATTTCTGAATTGATGAGATGGTTTCCCAAATAAGCGTAAACTTTACTTGGTTTGTGAGTGGAGGAGATTATGACTGCATCTTCTTCTACTTGAGATGCAAACAACTTCACTCTTACTTTGTCCTCTGGCAAATTAATCGTAAACAGAGAGTTGAAACCACCAATTCCATTGGAGACTTTATTTCTATTTATTGGATCATTTATTTCCTTCCCATCTACAACATATTTGTATTGGTAATTTCCCGGAGATAAATCAAAATTAATAATCCAATTTCCTTTTTTTAGTTTTAACGGGGATTCATTTGGATTCCAACCATTCATTTCTCCTTTTATTAATACTTCTTCATATCCATCGTCTTTTAAAAGAAATATGGCTTTCCTTACAGTTGGAGCTTTTACTAAAATATCATACTCTTCGTTTTTAAATTTGAATTTTAGATTTGATAAAAAAGGAATTCCTTCCTTGTATTTTAAGGTTAATTTTTTAGTAAAAATATCCGCATAGCTCATAAGACCAACATCTGAAATTACCTCTACAACGGAAGGATCAATAAAGTAATCTTCCAGTGGAATCTCCATTTCTCTTTTACTAAGTTGAATAGGGCTAGCTAGACCAATAATATTATTAAAGGATTCAGTTTGCACCTTTTTCACTACCGTTATCGTGTCGTCAGGGATGTATTCTACGAACTTTTTTGTGCATGACGCTAGTAAAATTACGCTTAGGCAGACAGTAAAAAATCTCATGGTCAATTTCATGGTCAATTAATTAGTTGATTCACTGACACGCAAGGTAAATAAAGCAGCTATAATTAACAAAGCTCCCCCCGTTAATACCCCATATAATTTTACATTATCGAATAGGTTGCTCATAACCCAACCGAATCCCAATGCTGCTATGATTTCAGGTATTACGATAAACATATTGAACAATCCCATAAAAATTCCCATTTGCTTGGCTGGGATATCGCTTGCAATCATGGCATACGGCATAGAAACGATAGATGCCCATGCCATACCCACTCCTCCCATAGAGAGAAAAAGCATCCATTTGTTGGTAATCAGACCGACAGAAAGCAGTCCTACTCCACCCATTGCCAGGCATAGAGCGTGCACATTCTTTTTACCAATTTTCTCAGCTAAATTTGGAAGGTATAAGGCGAATACGAAGGTAATTAAGGAATAAAATCCAAAACAGAGGTTTCCCCAAACCACGCCCTCACTATAACTTGGGTCTTTTGGTGAGGTAGCTCCAAACACGGTTTCTGTAATGGTGACTGTAAAATAAAACCACATCAGAAATAACCCCATCCATGTAAAAAACTGAACCGGGGCCAACTTTTTGAAGGCATCTGGCATATTTAGAAAAGCCTTCTTTAAGCCTTCAAAATATCCATATTGTTCTTCCTCGATATCAGATTCATAGTATTCTGGTGGATATTCTTTTGTTCGTAGGATTGTATATAGTACTGCAAAGAAAAAGGCCACTGCACCGACAATAAAGCTTAATTTGACATATAATGGTATAGTCCCTGCTGCCGCTTCCTCATTGTATCCTAGCACATTTAGAAATAACCATGGTAAGGTGGCAGAAAATACAGCTCCTAAACCTATGAAAAAACTCTGCATTGAGTATCCTCTAGCGTATTGTTCTTTTGGTAATATATCAGCTACAAATGCTCTAAAAGGTTCCATGCTTACATTTATTGAAGCATCCAATATCCAAAGAAATCCCGCTGCCATCCAGATCGTGGAACTAAAAGGCATAAGGATAAGCATAAAGGAAGCGAATAGTGCACCAAAGAAAAAATACGGTTTTCGACGACCGTATCGAGGAGACCATGTATTGTCCGAAAAATAACCAATGATGGGCTGGACTATAAGTCCAGTTAAAGGTGCAGCTAACCACAACAATGGAATCTCATGGGGTTGTGCTCCAAGATATTCATAAATTGCACTCATATTTCCCATCTGCAAACCCCAACCAAATTGGATTCCTAAGAACCCAAAGCTCATATTCCAAATGCCCCAAAAGCCAAGTTTTTTCTTTTCTTTCATAATACTATTTTATGAAAATTAGATATTCCCAAGGTTCCAACTCAAGCTCAATCCCTTTCTCTAAGATCAAGTTCTCTCCATTTGAATATAATTGACCACTTATCTGTATTGGCAAATCTGCCTTTGCTTGTCTTTTGCTTAGATTAAATAAAGCTATTATTTTAGAGTCATTCTTTTGTCTTTCAAATGCGAATATATTTTTATCATCGAAAAGCTTTATTAACGGACCCCCATATGATCCATTCCAAAGGGCTTCGTTTTCAGTTTTCAAATTTATTAAGTTAGAATAAAATTCTTCGTATTCATAGTTTTTGAAATCAATGTTATCTTTTTCGAAAAATTCGAGTCGCTTACGAAGTGGTTCTTCCTGTCCACTATAAATTAATGGCATTCCTTCTAACAAAAAAGATAAAGCAGCTAATGTTAAATGACTTTCTTTCATTCTTTCGAAGACAGTACCATTCCAAGTATTTTCGTCATGATTTGTTGTAAAATGCATGTGCATCCCCTTCTGAAATTTAGACCGATCTTCCTCTAGCCAAGTGTCAATATCAGAAGCACTCTTTTCACCTTTTGCTATTTGATTCATCAAGTGATGAAAACTCCATCCATAGCTCATATGAAATGATTCTGAATTTCTGTGCATTGGATGTTCTGCCTCTGCTAACATAAAAATTGGCTTACCAAGAGAAAAGACTTCCTGCTTCACTTCCAACCAAAAATCATCAGGAACATTATGGGCTACATCCATTCTAAACCCGTCAATGTTTTTTGTTTCTATCCAAAATTTCATATCCGCAATCATCGCTTTTCTAAGATCTGGATTATCATAATTCAAATCTGCAACATCGGACCATCCCCAAGATTCTCCAGTCTCTGGATTACTAGGATCAATGACCTGACCGTTTTCATTTTGCGTATACCAATCTTTATTCTTTTTTAGCCATGCATGATCCCATCCGGTATGATTGGGCACCCAATCCAGGATGATATGCATATCTAGTCGATGTATGTCCTTGATTAGGTTTTCAAAATCTTCCATAGTCCCAAATTCAGAATTCACTTTTGTAAAATCATTGACCGCATAATAACTTCCCAATGTGCCTTTTCTTTTGGTCTCACTAATTGGATATATAGGCATAAACCACAGAATTTTGACACCCATTCCTTTGAGTCTTGGAAGGTGAGATTGAAAAGCTTTGAAGGTTCCCTCTTCCGTGTATTGCCGAACATTCACCTCATAGATAGTACTATTTTTCGCCCAATCTGGTAAGGCTGTATCTACCACTTTTGACTCCGAAGGAACTGGAGTCACTAGTTTAGATTTAGTTCTACATTGGCTAAATAAAAATCCAATTAATATAAAAGTAAGGATTTTGAAATATGCTATGTTCTTAAACATTAGATATAAATTCTGAAGTGGATGAATAGGTACTATTTCCCTTTATGCTTATATTATTATTAAATAAATTTATCGATATAGATTCTGGCACCTCGTTGGCTACTTGAATACCGTCTTTTGAAACAGAAATTTCTAGAATATGAGATCTGAAGTTTAACTTGAAGCTATATGAATTCCAGCTTTTTGGGATATAAGGTCGGAGACAAATCATGTTATCCTCGACTCGAAATCCAGCAAACCCTTTGATGACACTCATCCATGACCCAGCCATACTTGTAATATGTAGGCCATCCGCTGTATCATTATTGTAATCATCCAAGTCCAAGCGAGCTGCTCTTAGATACAATTCATAGGCTTTGTCGTGTCTACCGATTTTAGAGGCTAAAATAGAATGAACACAGGGGGAGAGGGATGATTCGTGCACCGTCATCGGTTCGTAAAACTCGAAATTTTTAGTGATTTCGGTTAAAGAAAAATCTGTTTCAAAAAAATACAACCCTTGCAAAACATCTGCCTGTTTTATAAAACAAGATCTTAAGATTCTATCCCAAGACCAATTTTGACAAATAGGATTTTGATCACTTGGAATGCTTTCTGCCGGTTTTAGTTCCTTATCCAGAAACCCATCTTGTTGTAGATATATCCCATTTTTTTCATCCTTTGGCAAATACATATGATCAATGATGTGTATCCATTTTTCAACCTCATCTTCGTATTTAAATGATAGATTTTGCATCTTTACTAGGTACTTATCTAGCATGTCTAACTTTAATTCATTAAGTGAGTTGATCGCATATTGGAGACACCAAGAAGCGATATAATTTGTGTACCAATTGTTGTTTACATTATTTTCATATTCGTTGGGTCCAGTGACACCGAGCATTACATATTTATCTTTGTCACTGGACCAATTTACTCGTTGAGCCCAAAATCGAGCTACTGATACGACTACATCTATTCCAAAATTAGCCATATAGTCGTGATCTCCAGTATATTTTATGTAATCATAGATTGCATAAACTATGGCTCCGTTCCGGTGTATTTCTTCAAATGTAATTTCCCATTCGTTGTGACATTCCTCCCCATTCATAGTGACCATTGGAAATAATGCGGCTCCACTGTTAAAGCCTAATTTAGCTGCGTTTTCGATGGCTTTAGGCAATTGATTAAATCTATAAATGAGCAAATTTTTACTTACTTCTTGATCTGAAGTTCCAAGATAAAAGGGAATACAATAGGCTTCCGTATCCCAGTAAGTACTACCACCATATTTCTCCCCTGTAAATCCTTTTGGTCCTATGTTCAAACGAGCATCATGGCCTGTATAGGTTTGTAATAGCTGAAAAATACTAAATCGAATACCTTGTTGTGCTTCATCATCCCCGACAATTTTAATATCACATTGTGCCCATTTTGACTGCCAATACAAAACTTGTTCTTCCTTCAATTTCTCATAGCCTGCAAACGTAGCTTGATGATTCAACTCTTGACTTTTAGTTTTTAATTTATCAACTGTATGATCCAATGTTGTTGTTAATGTACAATATTTTATTAGTCGAATTTCGTCATGCGAGATTAGATCAAAGTTATATGCATGACATATTGATCCTTCTTTTTTAGTGATCCTTTGAGAGATTGCATTTCCATTTTTTATTTGAGTTTGCATTCCTGCGTGCACAGTAAAATTTGTTTTTTTAGTGGATGCCTCGACATACACATATCCATCGTTGTGACCTCGACCTTTCTGATTCCAAAACTGTTCATCATAATTTGAGTCTTCATTACATACATTGAAATCGAGGAATGGTTCTAGTCTTATTGGTCCATTATAATTTATTGATTTTAACGTATAAGATATGACTCCAAGTTCTTTTCTTTCCATACTACAAAATCGCTCTGATACTATTTCGAAACGACTACCCGAATCCGTTTTAAACTTAATGTGCTTTTTAAAGAAACCAGTTTTCATATTTAGCTCTCTTCGAAAGTATGAAAATTTGACCTTACTTATATCTAGCTTTTGATCCTGAATATATACATCTATCCCGATCCAATTAACGCTATTAAGTACTTTGGCAAAGTACTCTGGATATCCATTCTTCCACCAACCAACTTTGGTTTTGTCAGGATAATATATACCACCAATATAACTACCTTTGAGACTATCTCCAGAATAGGTTTCTTCAAAATTTCCTCTTAGCCCAATGTGTCCATTTGCAATACTAAAAATACTTTCTGATATACGATTGAGTGTTGGGTCGAAGCTTTCCTCAATTATTTTCCATTTATCTATTGTCAAATAATTTTTCATTCGTCCACAGGTTGTAAAAGATTGATCAAATTTTTAAATGTAAATCCAGCTAAGTTTGGCAATACAAAATCAGCATTATCTAATTCTATTTGATTTCCAATTCCGATGCTAAAAAACCCTGCAGAATTAGCAGCTGCAACTCCTTTACGAGCATCTTCAAAAACAACGACATTAGAAGTACCCAATGCTTTACTACCCATTAAAAATACCTGAGGATGAGGTTTTGATTCGGTAGTATGTGTTCCATCTATGATGGCATCGAATTGATCAAAGATGCCCAATTTATGTAAAATAGGTTGAGCATTTTTACTTGCAGACCCTAAACCAATCTTTATATTATTGGCTTTCAGATCTTTTATTAGATCTACAACTCCAGGGAGTATGTCCGATTCACCTAAAGACTCTATAAGTTGGAGATAGTGGGTGTTTTTTGAGGAAGCTAAAATTTTTAATTCTTGTTCGTCTTTTTCAATATTCTCAAGTTCTAGGATAAACTTTAATGAATCTAAACGCCCTACCCCTTTCAATTGTTCGTTGTGCTTTTCGGTAAATTCGATTCCTAAATTTGAAGCCAAATATTGCCAAGCTTCAAAATGGAATATTGCGGAATCAACAATGACTCCATCTAGATCAAAAATACATGCTTCTATCCTCACTTACTAAGTTGGTTTATTAAAGAAAAGATACCTATGCAATATACTTTTTTAATCTTAAATAATCTTATAAGACCTTTTATAAGTAATTGAAATAGAGCCTTTTATTTATATTTTTTTGAAATGAATACATTGGAAACGTTTGCATAACAACTATCCTGACTTCAGACTAGAAAAATCCATAATTAAGAGAGGATGTTTACTTCAGGATTTATCTCAATACCAAATTTATCAAATACGGATTGCTGGACAATCTTTGCATGAGCTTCTATTTCTTGACCGGTAGCTTCGCCATAATTGACTATTACTAATGCTTGGTTTTTATAACATCCAGTATGTCCAACACGCTTTCCTTTCCAGCCACACTGTTCTATAAGCCAACCAGCAGGGACTTTTACATAATCCTTTGAGACAGGATAATTAGGCATTGTATCAAATTTACTTTTGATTTTTTCAAAAACATCAATTGGGATAATTGGATTCTTAAAAAAACTACCGGCATTTCCTAATTCTGAAGGGTCTGGCAATTTCTGTTTCCTAATCTCAATAATGACAGAACTGATATCTTGTATTGTCGGCTCTAAAATATTTCTGTCTTTTAATTTTTCTTGAATAGCTCCATACTCAGTTTTCAGTGCATGAAAATTTTTGCTTAACCTTAGAATAATAGAAGTTACAACGTACCAATTTTTATAGCTAGATTTAAATATACTATCTCTGTATCCAAACTGACATTCTGAACCATGAAAAACTTTAAGGCAGTGATGTTTTCTATCGTATACACTTACAGAATGCAAAACATCTTTTAGCTCAACTCCATAAGCTCCAATATTTTGGATAGGAGCAGCCCCAACTAGTCCTGGTATAAATGACAAGTTCTCAATCCCTCCTAAATCTCGATCTACTGCCCAAAGCACTAAATCATGCCAGACTTCACCAGCATTTGCTTCGACTAGGCAATAGTCATCTTCTTCCTTGATGACTCGCTTTCCTTTCAAGTTAATTTTCAAAATTGTTTGGGCAATGTGTGACTTTGTAACCAACACATTGCTTCCACCCCCTAAAATATATGCACTAGAAAATTTGCGGAGAGCTTCATCAATATCATTTAAATGATCAATGAGAATCAATTTGTCGCATTGTACCGAATTAGAAAAGGAAAGATATTTCTTGAGATTTACGTTTTCGAGTAATTGCATTTCTACAATGCACTATTTGGATCCTTAATCTTTTTGAGCATAGGTAGATTGAAATCATATTGAAATCCTATATTCAAAGTATTTGCATCTATATCTGGATTCCAGCCATATCTAGCAATTCCATGTATTGTAAAGCCTGATATTCCGAATCCGTAACCTAATTGTGCCACATAAGTGCGGAATAATTCTCGTGTAACTCCTAGATCGACATATTCATCTTTTATGCCATACAACTCTGTTCTACTAAACTGAACGCCTCCTCCAATCCGTAAACCTAATTTACCTTCTCTACTCAATGCAGATAGACCCTTAAAGTTAATACTTGCAATGAGTGGGTATGAGACCGCACCAAATCCTTTATTTTCATTTAGAGAGAAAGCAAGAAAACCAATATTGGCAGTTCCTTCAAGAGAGACGGAAAAAGTCTTGCCTCCAAGCCAAATTTTCGGGCCAGCACTCAAATTCAATATGGCGCTGCCTGAGGATAAATATCCTGATCTTTCATCTGGATTGACATATCGCTGATATAAATCATGATTCAAGGTAAAACCATAACCAAACTGCCCATAAGATAGTCCAGAAAAAATGATTACAAAAAGGTAGATTAGTATGCTCTTTTTCATATGTAACTTATAACGAATATAAAGGTAGATAAAGATATATTCAAATCATGGAAATCTTTGATATAAAAGCCACTGGATTATAAATTAGTGAGCCATTTCGAATTGCAAATTGGCTAATTGACTATATCTTCCGTTTGGAAGATTAATTAATTCATCATGACCCCCTTTTTCTATAATTTCTCCATCCTCCAATACATAGATACAATCTACTGCCTTAATGGTAGCAAGACGATGTGCTATTACGATCGAAGTTCTATCTTCCATTAAGATATCCAATGCTTGCTGGACTACTTGTTCTGAGTTGGCATCGAGAGATGAAGTTGCTTCATCTAGAATCAAAATAGCTGGATCTTTTAAGATAGCTCTTGCAATAGCGACTCTTTGTCTTTGTCCTCCAGAGAGTTTTACGCCCCTTTCTCCGATTATTGTATTTAGTCCTTCAGGGAATTGACTTATAAATTCCATGCAGTTAGACTTCTCAGCAGCTGCGATTACCTCGCTTTCGGTAGCATTTGGTTTTCCATAGCTAATATTTTCTCTTATAGTCCCACCAAACAGAAGCACTTCTTGAGGAACAACTCCAATAAGATTGCGAAGATTAGAAAGGTCCATATTATAAATGGATTTACCATCTATAGTTATATCTCCAGACAAGGCATCATAAAATCTCATCAGAAGCTGAGCTATCGTAGATTTCCCACTACCACTTTGTCCCACCAATGCAATCTTACCACCTGGCTTTACCACAAAGTTCACTCCTTTCAATACATCAAGATCTGGTCTAGAAGGATAATTAAATTTAACCTGTTTGAATTCTATGAGTCCATCTATTTGTGGCTTTGGTTCTTTATGAATATTTCTAATCTCTAATTCCTTATCCATTTCAAGGATATCAAGAATTCGATCTGTAGCTCCCAAGGCACTTAAAATATTAGCATATTGATTACCTAATCCAACAATAGCTCCACCGATAGCAGCCGTATAGATCACAAAGGAAAGTAAATTCCCTGCCTCCATTGTTCCCGCCTGAACCATGGTTGCTCCTTTCCAAAGAATAAATAAAATACAACCAAATAACAGGGTAATTACAAAAGCAAAAAAGATGCCTCGGACTTTCGCAAACTGGATCGAAACTCCAACGATTTCCTTGACTTGAGTTTTGTATTTTATTGCTTCCAAATACTCATTCGTAAATGATTTTACAATCGAAAAATTTTGAAGCGTTTCATCCACTGATGCATTAGTATCTGCTAAAACTGCTTGTCTTTTTTTTGACAACATTCTTATGTACCTACCAAAAATCATTGAGAAAAAAACCACAACAGGAAAAGTCAACAACATAATTTTTGATAGCTGTGGCATAAACGTAACCAGAATGATGACCCCAATAATCAAAGTCACGGATTGTCTTAAAAAATGTGGAATTACAAATCCAAAAACATTTTGTAAGTTTTCTACATCCGCTGTAATGCGACTAGTAAGCTCTCCTACTCTACTACTTTCATGGAAAAATATGGGTTGAGACATAAGCTGTACATACAATTCATTACGGACATCTGCCATCCCTTTTTCACTCACAATGGCTAGTGCAATGGTTCTTATAAAAGATAATGCGGCCTGGACTAAAACCAAGACCACTAAAGCTAATCCTAGTTGGTCTAAACTAAAATTATATTGTCCTTCACCGGATGCTACATTTACCATTTCTCCACAAATACCAGGAATAAACATGAATGCTCCACTGCCAATTACTATAAGGAGCAAACCAAGAATGAAATACCATTTATATGGAATAATGTAGGTAAAAATCTTATATGCACGATTAAGACTTTCTTTACTAATTTTCTTTTTTTGTTCTGTTGTTTCTTTCATAAAATTGCTAAGATGCAAGATAGAAACATATTAAACAGCCATCAGGTTTTGGAAAATAAAAATTTTGAAGCTATCTATGTCTAGGATTTGACAAGAAAGGACACCATATTATCAAGTGCCGCACTACTATTTAGGAAAAATGGATTTCAGGCAACTTCTATGCGGGATATCGCAAAAGAAGTAGGTATGGAAGCTCCAAGCCTTTACAATCATATTAAATCTAAAGATCAAATACTCTCTGTACTACTGATGGATGTTGCCCATGATTTTGTAAAAGGCATGGAACAAGTAAAATCTAATCATATTTATACGGTTGACATTCTTAAAGAAATCATTAATTTACATATCAAAATTACTGTCCAAAAAACAAATCAAATTTCTCTCATTAACGATGAATGGAGGCACTTAAATCAACAGGATAAGGTAGATTTTGTCCGTTTACGCCAATCATATGAAGACGACTTTATTGAAATACTGAAAAATGGGATCGAAAATGGAATTATTAAAAATGTGGATGTCTCTATTGCTTTATTTTCAATTTTATCTACATTACGATGGTTTTACGCATGGTATTCTGCGAACCCAAAATTAGACCAAAATACCCTTCAGCAACAGTTTCACAGCTTACTTTTAGATGGATTATTGAATAAGACTTGACCATTTGACTGAAAATGCTTATTTTTGACTAACAAACGTTAGTTAGTTTGAAATTATATCCACTCAAGGTTAGCAATATCATCCGTCAAACAGATGATTGTGTGCAAATAATCTTTGATCCCGGTGATCAAAAAGCACAATTTTTCCCTTTTATACAAGGTCAATACTTGACATTAGAAACTCAACTTGGGGAAGAATTGGTCCGACGGTCCTATTCTCTTTGCTCAAGTCCTGATGAAGAAGTGTTGACAGTTGCTGTAAAGGAAATTCCCGAAGGTAAATTTTCTGGATTTGCCAATCAAAAACTCGAAGAGGGTGCAGTATTAAATGCTCTCCCGCCTATGGGTCAATTCTTAAAAGATCCTAATACAATCAAAAATCAAAATCTGCTTTGCATTGCTGCAGGAAGTGGAATTACCCCGATTCTTTCGATCATAAAGGCACAACTTGAGCAATCTGAAGATGCCAATTGTACACTTCTCTATTTAAATAAAACATCTAAATCTGTTATATTTAAGGAAGAACTTTCAGATTTGAAGAATCAATACATAGGCCGATTCCAAATTTTGCATTTTTTTACTAGAGAAGCGCAAGATGCTCCATTATTTAATGGAAGAATTGATCGTGAGAAATTAGAACTTATTTTCAAAGCAGTACTGGATCTGAATAACTTTTCGCATTATTTTCTTTGTGGTCCAAAGACGATGATAGAAACGACCAATGAATTTCTTTTAGAAAACAAAGTCACACAAAAGCAAATTCATTTTGAGCTGTTCTTTGCTGATGCGGAACCTACCAATAAAGATGATAAGCCAATTGCAGTTGGTCTAAAAGATGGAAGCGTTCATTTAGAAATCATACAAAATGGGAAAAGACATTTTATCGAAATGGGTGCCGGCAGTCCTAATGTCTTAGAAGTAGCCTCTGCCTCAGGCTTAGACTTACCTTACGCTTGTAAAGGCGGAGTATGTTGCACATGTAAGGCAAAAGTCGTAGAAGGAGAAGCAAAAATGTATGTGAATTATGCACTTGAAAATGAAGAGGTTGAACAAGGTTATATATTAACTTGTCAAGCATATCCGGTTACAGAAAAATTAGTCGTAAATTATGACGAAGCTTTATAAAAATAATATTTTGAGCTAGAAAGCTGCTATTTTAGAATTACAATTTAAACTTATGGTAGATATACATTCATTTGAAAAGGTTTTTGAAGCAAAATTAGAGGCGGAGGATAAAATTGAACCAAAAGATTGGATGCCGGAAAAATATAGAAAAACTCTTATTCGGCAAATAAGCCAACATGCACATTCTGAAATTATCGGTATGCTGCCTGAAGGAAATTGGATTACACGTGCTCCAAGTATGCGTAGAAAAGTCGCACTTCTCGCAAAGGTACAAGATGAAGCGGGACATGGCTTATATTTATATTGTGCCGCTGAAACATTGGGTATTGAAAGAGAAACTCTATTTGAACAATTGAATGAAGGCAAAGCTAAATATTCAAGTATATTCAATTATCCAACTAATACTTGGGCTGATATTGGAGCCATTGGGTGGCTTGTAGATGGAGCAGCCATTATGAATCAAGTCATGCTTACAAGAACTTCGTATGGCCCATATGCTCGTGCAATGGTAAAAATTTGTAAGGAAGAAAGCTTTCACCAACGTCAAGGCTACGAAATAATGCTTACGTTATCTAACGGAACTGAAATCCAAAAAAAGCTAGCCCAAGATGCATTAAATCGTTGGTGGTGGCCTTCCTTAATGATGTTTGGCCCATCAGATGCAGAAAGTACTCATAGCGATCAAAGTACTGCATGGAAAATAAAAAGAAAATCAAACGATGAATTACGACAACAATTTGTAGATATTACTGTGCCTCAAGCAGAATTCATTGGATTAACAATCCCAGATAAAGATCTCAAATGGAATGAAGAGAAAGGACATTATGATTATGGTCAAATAGATTGGGATGAATTTTGGAACGTAGTAAAAGGGAATGGACCTTGCAACAAAGAACGTCTATCCACGAGAGTGAAAGCTCATGAAGAAGGTCTATGGGTAAAAGAAGCAGCCATGGCGTATGCTAAGAAGGAGAGTGAAAGAAATAACAAAATAAAAGTAGCCTAATATGAGTAAAGAAAATTGGCCACTTTGGGAAGTATTTATCAGGAGTAAAAGTGGACTTCACCACGTGCATGCAGGAAGCTTACATGCTACAAATGCTAAAATGGCTTTGGAAAATGCACGTGACGTCTATACCCGAAGAAATGAGGGCATTAGTATCTGGGTGGTAGAATCAGAAAAAATTGTTGCTAATGACCCTAATAATAGTGAATCATATTTTGAACCTGCAAAGGACAAAGTATATAGACATCCAACATTCTATAATTTACCAAATGATTTGAAGCATATTTAAAAGTAAAATGGTGAAAGAAAAGATATCAAAATATGCAATTCACTTAGGTGATTCTACACTAATTTTAGGCCATCGATTAGGTGAGTGGTGCGGTCATGGTCCTGCCTTAGAATTGGATATTGCCTTGACAAATACTTCATTGGATTTACTTGGACAAACGAGAAATTACTTCCAGTTTGCAGCCATAGGAAGCGATATATACAAGGATGAAGATCAAATTGCTTTCTTGCGATATGAACATGAATATACTAATATTATTCTTGTAGAGCAACCTAACGGAAATTTTGCACAAACTATTACACGTCAGTTTTTATTTGACATATATCATCAATTACTACTTCGAGAATTACAATTTAGTAAAGAGAAAGGACTCACGGATATAGCTGCAAAGTCAATCAAAGAAGTAAACTATCATGTAGAGTTCAGTAGTGAATGGATTTTGAGATTAGGGGACGGCACAGCAGAAAGTCATCAAAAAATGCAAGATGCCCTAAACTTATTGTGGCCCTATTATAAAGAGCTTTTTACACCCTCAGAGTTGGAAACAGAAATGAAAGAAGCTGGCATAGGTGTCGATATAAAATCACTAGAAAGCACATACCTAGAGCGAGTCAAAACTCAATTCGATAAAGCCACTCTCGAAATTCCAGAAAGTAAATGGCCAAAAAGTGGAGGGAAGCAAGGAAACCATTCAGAGCACTTCGGATTTATACTGACGGAATTACAATATATGCAACGGACTTATCCTAACATGCAATGGTAATTTCTCAATCAACAGATTCAATCATTCAAAAAATTTGGAATATTCTTGAGATGATTCCTGATCCAGAAATTCCTGTTATTAATATTATTGAATTAGGGATCGTTCGCAATGTTGCTTTTGAAAATGATCGGGCTATTGTAACAATTACTCCCACTTATTCAGGATGTCCAGCTATGGATATGATCAGCGTGGACATTAGAATAAATCTAGAAAAAGAAGGCTTCATAGATCCCATAATAAATCAGATTATAAGTCCGCCATGGACAACTGATTGGATGACAGACAAAGCAAAAGATAAACTAAAAGATTATGGCATTGCTCCCCCAATGGATCAACGCTATCGTACGATACAATGTCCTCAATGCGATTCCGATAACGTAGAATTAATGAGCCAACATGGTAGTACTCCATGTAAAGCATTATACCGATGCAAGAATTGTTTAGAGCCTTTTGATTACTTTAAATGCCACTAAAATGGACCAAAAATCAATCATACATTACATTGAAAATAACGTTTTACACATTCGATTAAATAGACCAGATGCCTATAATAGCTTTAACCGTCCAATGGCATTGAGTATGATAAAATGTCTCGAAGACGGAAAAAACAAACCAGAAATACGATGTATTGTAATTCAGGGAGAAGGAAGAGCATTTTGTGCAGGGCAAGATCTGAAAGAGGTAACGAGTGCAGACAGTCCAGGGTTTAAAACAATCATTACAGAGCACTACAATCCAATCATTAAGCTTATCCATGAAATTCCAAAACCAGTTATCGCTGCTGTGAATGGAGTAGCTGCGGGTGCAGGCGCAAATATAGCTCTTGCTTGCGATTTTGTAATAGCTAAAAGTACGGCCTCTTTTATTCAGGCTTTTGTAAATATTGGACTGGTACCAGATAGCGGGGGTTCTTATGCATTGCCTAGAATTATCGGAATGGCCCGTGCCAAAGCTCTATGTATGCTTGGAGAAAAACTATCCGCAGCAGATGCAGAACTCATTGGATTAATCTATGAAGCAGTGCCTGAAGCAGAGTTTGAAACTAAAATTAATCAGCTTTCTAACAAATTAGTGAGCTTACCAATTTACTCTTTGGGGCTAATAAAAAACATGCTGAACCAATCTCACTTCAATACGTTGGAAGAACAATTAGAAGTAGAGGTAGACAGTCAATTAAAGGCATCTGCCAGTGATGAATATAAAGAAGGTGTATCATCCTTCCTCGAAAAAAGAAAACCAATTTTTAAAGGAAAGTAGTTTTAAATAAAGTTAGACATGAAGTTGAAAAATTATATTGCTGGAAATTGGGTAGAAGGAACAGGAAAAGGAAAAAATCTCGTCGATTCTGTCAACGGTAAAACGATTGCTCAAGCAACTACAGCAGGCATTGACATGAAAGAAGTGCTCTCATACGGAAGATCTGTAGGTCGAGAAAAATTGTCAAAAATGACTTTTTTAGAACGGGGCTTAATGCTAAAAGCCCTTGCCCTCTATTTACTAAAAAACAAAGATAAATTCTATACTATATCTTATAAAACTGGAGCTACAAGGGTGGATAGTTGGATCGACATAGAAGGTGGTATAGGAAATCTTTTTGCGAATGCAAGCCTTAGAAGAAAACTTGGAAATGAAACTTATTTTGTAGATGGAGAACACATAGGATTATCCAAAGGAGGCACCTTCATAGGTCAACATATTATGGTTCCTAAAGAAGGAGTCGCAATCCATATAAATGCTTATAATTTCCCAGTCTGGGGCATGTTGGAAAAATGTGCTGTAAACTGGTTAGCCGGAGTGCCGGCAGTGGTTAAGCCTGCTACGATAACTTCATACTTAACCCAGGCTGTTGTAAAAGACATCATTAGAAGTGGTATTCTTCCAGAAGGCGCATTACAATTACTATGCGGTTCTGCAGGAGACATTTTGGATCATGTACAATCTCAGGATATTGTAACTTTTACAGGAAGTGCAGTAACGGGAAGAATGCTTAAGAGCCATCCTCAAATCATACAAGAGGCGGTCCCCTTTAACATGGAAGCAGATTCATTAAATTGTGCCGTGTTAGGAGAAGATGCTAAGCCAGGTTCGGCAGAATTTGATCTATTTGTAAAAGAAGTACGAAAAGAAATGACCGTAAAATGTGGTCAAAAATGTACTGCTATACGACGAATTATTGTTCCTGAACTTTTAGTCGAAGATTTCCAGATTGCTCTTGGAAAACAGCTTGGCAAAATCAAAATTGGAAATCCAACCAACGAAGAAGTACGGATGGGCGCTATGGTAGGAAAAGGACAAGTCAAAGAGGTATTAGAAAAAGTAGCCACTATTTCCAAAAACGCAGAAATTGTGTTTGGTAGTCTCCAGAATCAAATGGATTTAATTGACGCTGATCCAGAGAAAGGAGCCTTCTTGTCCCCTATTCTAATTTTAGAAAACGATCCGTTTACCAATGATGCAGTCCACGAAATAGAAGCTTTTGGTCCAGTAAGCACCATCATGCCTTATAAAAATATGGAGGAAGCCATTGAGCTAAGTAAAAAAGGAAAAGGATCTTTATGTTGTTCTATTACAACAAATGATCAATCGCATGCAAGAGAATTTGTGCTTGGGGCGGCATCTCATCATGGTCGTATTTTAGTGCTAAATGAAGCTTGTGCCAAGGAAAGCACAGGACATGGTTCTCCGTTGCCACTGCTCGTACATGGGGGGCCTGGACGAGCCGGTGGAGGAGAAGAAATGGGTGGGATACGTGGAGTGAAGCACTACCTGCAAAGATGCGCTATTCAAGGTAGCCCCACTTCTTTGACTGCAGTTACGAATGTATTTCAACAAGGGGCAGAGTATCTGGAAAAAGATCAGCATCCTTTTAGTCTACATTTCGAAGACTTAGAGATTGGGCATACCTACATTTCTGCTAAGCATACTATTACTGAAGCTGATATTACCAATTTTGCTAATGTCAGTGGGGATCACTTTTATGCGCATGTTGATGTAACTTCTTTGGATGGAACTGTTTTCGAACAACGGGTTGCTCATGGATATTATATATTGTCAAAAGCTGCAGGACTCTTTGTTCAAGCAAAGAAGGGTCCCGTCTTACTAAATTATGGAGTCGATGAATGTCGATTTACAAAGCCTGTCTATCCTGGGGCAACCATTGGGGTTAAGTTTACTGTCAAAGAAAAAATCGACCAAGAAAAGAAAAGCGAAGAGGATATAGCTAAAGGAATTGTTAAGTTCTTGGTGGATGTATACGATGAAACAGGAGAAACTGTTGCCTTAGCAACCATATTAACGATGGTAAGAAAACTAAATCAAGAATAAAATTGGTCTAGTTTATAACTGTTATTTGCCCAGGCTGCTTGATGACTGTACCGCCAATAAATTCTATTTCTATAAAATAAAGATATACTCCAGGAGCTACTTTCCGTCCATCTTGGGTTCCATCCCAAACGATGTTTTCAAGATCTGAAAGCTCAGTGACTTCAGTCAAAATATGCCCCCAACGATCATAGATTCTGAATTCAACAACTCTTTCTACGGTTTCTCCTGGATGAAATTTCAATACAGAGTTTTCATCATTAGAAGAACAATTTATTACGTTTCCTAAATAGAAGTCAAAATTTTTGACTACTACAACTTCTATTGATCTCTCATATATACAACCCGATAGATCTTCTATCATCAAGGTATAAGTCACATTATCAAACGGAGACGCCGATGGATTAAGACAATCATTGCAGTCGAGTGATTCACTATTTGTCCATGTTATAGAATTGTAATTACTATTCGATAATTCTACCTCTATTATTACAGACTCCCCTAGCCCAACAACCAATTGCTCAGGCAAGGTAATATCAATAGTTTCAGGATCTGATAATTCTACAAAATTAGCTGAAGTACAACCTGCACTATCTCTAACTAATAAAGTATATGAACCTGATTCCAATTCATCAAAATCAGGATCATCATCGAATTCAGTCAGGTTTATACTATATTCATATGGAAAAGTGCCATTGCTAATATCTCCAAAGTTTATTCGACCACTTAGCTCTTCTGGACATTCTGGGTTTTCTGATGTAAAAGCAAATTGCATTGCCTCCGGTTCTGTAATCGTAAATGAATCTATTACTTCACAACCTTCTTCATTGCTTACAGAGATTGTATAAAATCCAGCAGACAAATTATCTACATTCTTAGATGTTTCCCCATTGGACCATCTGTAATTATAAGTATTGCCAAATGTCTCTAAAGCAGCAATACCATTTTCATCCCCATTACACGCTAAACTATATTCACTTAATGTATCCAATAATAATTCAAATTTAATCGGATCAGGGACAGATTCTATCACTATATCTTGATTACCATTGGCGTCTGTGACAGTTGCTATGTAAGTCCCTGGTGGAAGATTATTGTATACAACATCATCATCGAGAGAAGACAATCCTCCTGCACCACTTAGAGTAGTTGTAATTAATTGCCATTCATAGGAAAAAGGAGGCGTCCCTTGCAAAGCAGTTAAAATCATGCTTCCTGGAGTCCTAGAATCACAATTTATAAAATCAATCTCATATGATGCCTCCATATTACAATTGACAAAATTCAATTGAATATTAAGAATGCTATCGCAAGACCTTGAAGATCCCAAAGTTTGCTGGAAAGCTCCTGAATCAAAATATGGTGCTCCAGCAAAATAAATCGTATCCCCTTGACATAAATCATGCTCAAAATATCGATCAAAAGAACTAATTTCTTTTAAGTCAAAAACAACCATACTGTCACAACCATTGACTGCTGAGAATGGTATTTCGTATGCACCTGCAATACAGAATTCTATATCATCAATTATCCTGCATTCGCCTGGACAGATTGAATCAAAAAGCATGGTTGGTTCCAAATTATTTATAGATACGAAAGTACAATCAGTGATTGGAAATCCATCTGTATTTGTCCCTTCGATGCATAATGTATTAAAACTATCTCCATTTGGAAATTCTATATAAATTGGATTTTCATTCTCCGCTATGGTAATCCCATTTAGTGTCCAATTAAATGTATTAAATCCTTCAGCATTAGTATAGCTATATTGAGTTTCGAGCTCAGAACAAAATTGGGCTTCTCCTTGAATTTCACCAAACTCAATATCAAATGCCTGCGAAATATTGAAAAATGCATAGCATGGATGATCTACACACATAATACGGATTCTAGAATCTCTAACATTTGCAAAATCTCCAGGAATTAAAAAACCATAAAATTCATCTGCATATGGAATATTTGTAGCAATATTATATTCAAAAGTTTTACCTCCATCTAAAGATAAATCTATATTGACAAAATCACACATATCCATAGTCGTTCTTACATTCCAATCAATCTTCAATGAATCCCCTTGCTTGAATTCCTCTCCTTGAATTATTACGGTAAGAGGACCTTCGTCCACGACCTCAACAATCATCTCTTCGATTGCAATTCCTCCACCTCCAACATGATTATCGCGAGCCGTTATTCTAAAATTTATTTCCCGTTCAACTTGTGATAACACTTCAAACGGATCAGAATCATCGGTCAATAGAACTTCCATACTTGGGAAGATTCTAATTGGGTCATTCGTTGGTGGAAAACTTCTGTACAAGGGTGCCGAATTACTTAGACTTGCTTGAACACCAATAAACCCTTGGGTATTTGGATCTTCATCGTATTGTTCCCAACAATAAGTAATCGGATCAGCATCTGCATCCTCGACCTCAGCTCTTAACATAAATGGAGTTCGTTTCGGTATGTCGTAGTTATTTAGGTCACATTCGTTTGGAATAAATGCAGGTGGACTATTACCATGATTTTCAGCAGAGAAGCACGAGCCTATTCCATTTACATGATCTATTATTTGATATAAATTTGCGACATTGAAATAACTTCGCTCAGAATCATCTTGAATCGAAATATTTTGATCAGATGAACACAACCCGTTATAAGACATGATTGTGGTCCCGCTACCTATTTCATACCCACTATAAAAACTATGCTGATCATCGCAAGCACCTTCTCCACTGCCGTTGAAAGTATGAGCCGCTCCAAATTGATGTCCAATTTCATGTGCAAATAATCTTATAAAATCGTTTTCTTGATTACTAAAATGCCCGGACCATCCATAAGCTTTTAAAGCACTTTCATAATCTACTGAATCATCACAGGCACTTCCAAGCCAAGCCACTCCTCCTCCTGCAAAATCGTTGCTGTCAGAGTGATTATGCAGCACATGACCAATATCATATTGATCCAGTGCATACAAACTATTAATTACCCTTCCTGCTTGAAAAACACGATCATCCCCCTCCTCTATTGGTATAAACGGGTCTGATTGGGGATCATTATATAAAGTGACTCTTGAATCAAGCACAAAACTTATTGCTAAATCTCTTTCATAAATTAGATTTAATCCGCTTACCGCAAATAAAACCCAATCCATCACTTCAGCATCATTTCCTCCGTTAGCTAGATAGTATTCGCCAGTACACGCTATTGCCATTCTATATCTCCTGATAAATTCCCCATTCTGAACAAGTGGCTTTCTAGATATAGAAGATTCTTGTTTTCCTCTATAAGAGCAATATGCATGTTCTTTAAATCTAGGATCTACGGTAGCTCCCTTTTCTAAAGCGTACCGTTTATGTGCATTGGGCACCAAGCTAGTAAGTCCATCAACAGAATCAAACACACAATATATTCCACGAGGAGATATGATTACCTTCCCTGTTTCAGGCTGACCATCTATGCTTATAATATTATATCCAAACTGATTGTTTGGTCCATAGAAATGTGTATCTTTTTGAACATTGATACATGACTCCTTTCCATTGTTCAATGGTAAATCTATTTCTAGATATTGCTGACTTGTCCTAGATGTAAGAAAGTCTTTAAGTATGATTGTGTCATCAAATTCTATTATCTCTGTAGTTTGGCTCAATAATCCTAAAGGAAGGAAAATAAGAGTAAGAAATATACTCTGAATAATTTGGTGATGAAAGCTATGATGCATGAATATTTATAATTCAATATTTATATAGATGAAAATAACATTATTGCTTGAAGATAAAGTTGATTAATGAAAAATTTTGGAAAACAATTAGAAGTATGTAGCCTATTGCGACAACAATCTCGTTTTACAAGAGATTTTATTTAATATTTTAGTATTAAATAGATTACTAAGAATCACTATATGTTTGTTCTACCTATTAATTCTCAACTATATGTTTGTTTTACCTATCAATTCCCAAGCATGAATAACCTAATTAATTTTTCTTCCTATTAGACTCATTCCATCTTAAAATGACCATTTAGCTTCTTGAAAATATTATGGCAGGTGGATTCACCTATTCCCGCTCTGAAGATTTTGATGAACCTATTGTGAAAGTATAGATATTTCTTCACACTCTAAATTATCCACTTAACCAGAATGCCAATCCACGAAATCCAAAATACACAAAATAAAAATGTAAAACAATTTACATGTCACACGGGACCACCCTACCCAATCAATCTTTATTCTTTAAATTAAAATAACAAACAATGAATAGTTCTAAAAACAAAAAGATAATAATTCATGTAGTAAATACTCCTTGTAATAAATAAAAATTCAGAAGTGAATTTATTGTAAACCTAAAAACGTAAAAATTGTTACATTTTTCAATCTATTTCATTACACTTGTTCAGGCTGAGAATATTATGATCCAATTTGCGTAGAACTGACATATGAAGTTTTCATGTGCTGTAAATTATACCCTAAATTATTATAAAAAAAGCCTCAATTAGTGTATCTCATCTTATATTTAATATAACAACTAAGTATTCCTGTCGATCACTAGACATATTAGGGTGTAAAAAACATTTTTAAGTTTTTTTAGAATACTTTTGCACTAATATTTTTCAACGCCTCCGTTTCACACTCTTAATAATAGAAAAATCGGATGCATATAATCAATACACTTTTACTTCTAATTTCCTTCTTATTTTCGCTTAATAGTTTTGCATATGGTGATTTACATCAGCGAATTCTAAATTTGACAGTGGAGATTAATAATAATCCACATGATGCAAATTTGTATTTGAAAAGAGGAGAACTTTATTTTCAATTTGAAGAATATCAAAAGTCTTTACTGGATTTTCAAGAATGTAAAAATTTAGGATTTAAGGAAACTTCCTTAGATTATCAAATAGCTTCAGTTCTATTGAGGTTAAAAAATTATTCTGAGTCACTTTCAATAACTGACAGACTAATTGAACAACAACTCAAATTAAGTAAAGCTTGGAGACTTAAGGGAAGAATATACTATTTAATAGAAGAATATAGTCTTGCTGGTCAAGCCTTCGAAGAAGCAATAGAGCATACGCAGAATCCAACTCCAGACCAATACATGGAAGCGAGCCATGCATGGGAAAAGAGTCTGAATAATAGTAATTTACTAAATGCAAAAAATATTCTAGTACAAGGTCTTGATGAACTTGGTTATCTAGATTCATTTTACAATCGACTAATAGAACTAGAAATAAAAAGTGAAAATTTTCCCGATGCTATTAGTTATGCAAGCATACTTGTTGACAATGGGAAAAAGAAAGAAAATATATTGATACAAAGATCCTACCTATATAAATTAAATGGCGATTTAAAAAACGCAGCAAAAGACTTAAGACAAGCAAAAAAACTAATTCTTAAGAGGAACCTAAATTTAAATCAGAAGAAAGAACAATTGCAATTTGTGGATCAAGAACTAAAATCATTAAAACAAACTTCTAAATAAATTATATCATGATAAAATTATTAACACTTTTATTCGTAACCACTTTGAGTGGTCAACTAATGGCTCAAACAAATTTTGTTGCTTCAAATTATGAAGCAAACGAATCAATCTATAGTTCGCTAAACGATTACTTTTATATATCAGATGCTGCAGATTTCTATATGATAGACGATGAAGCTTCAATGATGAAAAACCGAGCAAATTCCGATGTATCCAGCCACAATCACTTCATTGAAATATATCCTAATCCGGCTGTCGATAATTTCTATCTAGATATTGCTTTCCTAAAAGGTCAAGCAGGGAACATAGAAATATTTACTACAAAAGGAGAAAAATTATCAGAAATGAGCTTTGCAAAAGACCATAAAGATACGCTAAAAATTAAGGTTGACAATTTAAAGAATGGGGACTATATGGTGTGTGTAAAAACTAAAAGCAATGACTTATATATGGACCATCTAATTGTTCAAAAATAATTTCGACTACTGAAATATTAATTAGTTTAATATTTAATATTGAGAAATTGATTTTATAAAAATTGTCTATAAATCAAGTCTACGACTATTAGCTATATATTTTTATAATCTATAGTTTCATCATGATAACCTGACTAGGGATTATTATACAATTAAAATGGGGTTCTGAAAGTATCAAATGATCATAGCCCAATATATCAGTTTTGGCTTAAGAATAGCACGATTAGAATTATTTAGTGATACTCGAATTATAAGTTACAAGTAAAGGCTAGATCGAAAAGCAATTTGGATATTATATCTTCATATAAGGAATATTTCTTATAAAAGATTATCCCCTCCCAAATTAGATATTGAATAACCACGGATATAACTGCAAGTCTTTTTGTTGATGTTTTATTTCCTTCATGATTATATCTCAATAGTTCGGATTAAAACATATGTTAAAATTATCTAATAAATACTTAAGTTGGCCTAACGACCAACCTGTAATCACACTTCACCATGATTACACAAGACGCATTTCCAGCAGGTTGCACCCTGCTGGATACAATAATAATGAAGTTTGGCCCGACCAAAGTCGGTAAGCATTTTTTAACCATATTTGAGACCAATATACCTAGCTATTACAAAGCGAGTTATAAGATGGAATTTACTTTAAGGATGCTAAGCAATTTACAGGACTGGAATATTGTCCAGCAAGTAGTGAAAACAAATTATCATTTCACTTTAATGCCGCATTAAGTGCCGAATCAATTGGGAAAGCTATTTTAAGATCAGGAGTTTCAAAGACAGTCCAAATACCATTGTCAATACAGAATATAAAAATAGAATTACATAATCGAAAAATGCTGAAATTAATATTTTCAATCTATGGTTTGGACCAAATTTTAATAAAAATAAACACTAAAAACTACGAGTTGGTTGACAATAGTAAAATTGCAGCATGATTAATACCGAACTAATGTATCTTAGTAACGTAATCTTTTAAAATTTTGGATATCAACTAATTAGAAGGCAGAAAATCTTCTTCTCAAACTGATTAATCTAATATTTATTATTCATAATCAGGTAGTCCGACAAACTTATGCAATTGGCTATAGCAAACAAACTTGTTCGGAAATTATCAGATTTGCTGAAACCAGGAACAACTAATACATTTGATTTAAATGCTTTTTGCAATCCTAAAATAAATCTGAATTTTTAAGCTGACTAGAAAATCATTCATAAAGTGGGAAGCAAGAAATATTTATAGAATTCCCATGATAAATTTCGACTGAGCGAAAAGCTTTCACATGACTCTTTGTGAGAAAAAATTTAGTAGTGAGAAAACCTTTGTTCGAAAAAGTTGTGTCGGAATAAAAAAATTAAAATCTAAAAAACTGTTCATTATAACCTCCAAAAATTCCTGCTCCATCAATAATATTAGAATGATCTACATTAGGAGAAACTAGTGTGGATGGATTAACTTCAGTTTCGTTCTGATTTTTATAATAGTCGTATAGGTGACTCGAAGTAGCCACAATATAAACTACTAAGTTCTTTTCGGCAAACGAAGGTGAGTCAGGATCATGTTCTCCTGTAGAATCATTATCGATTACAACCGAAACTGTTCCATCAATAATTTCATGCTGATTTACCCAATTAAAGTTCTTTGGGTTAAACTTTGGAATATCGGTATTGTATGGACCAACATTTTGTTCAGATTGATTTTCTTCAAGTGTCAGACTTGAACTAAGTTCGGAATCTTCAAAATAAACATCCCAATAGAAATATTTTTCTAAATCAGGAGCGATGTCAAAATCCACGTTTACCGTATATTTTTTTGTTTCTGTATTATATTCAACATTTACCTTTGACGAATCAACACTAAATAATTTTGGCACATAGCTATCTGCTACTATACTGGTATAGCCAGGTGCTGCCACTGAAAGCTGATATGTCAAACCCTCTTCTGGTTTGAAACCTATTGCTTTGTAATAACCATCACCATCATAGTGTAATGGAATAGGTCTAAAATCAGTTAAGTTTTTGAGCAACACAGTAGCGTTTTCAACCTTAAGATCTTCGAAGTTTGCATTCAAATTATGGTCTGTATGACCGATGAAAAGAGACCATGTACTATCTGGAGAAAATAAAGCCTCGACAACCAATTCTGGTTCGTAATTGGTATTGACCATTGAGTTTTCAATGATGCACGAATTAAGTGCAAATGCAGCAACTAAAGCAGCTAATAATATTTGAATATAAGTTCTCAAAAATTAGTTTCACCTTTTGATTATTGGAAGATAAAGAAATATTGTTGGAATTTCCAATAATATAGGAAATTTAACGCACATATGTAAAGGCAATGTGAGGAATAATAGGGAATACATACGCTTTATCTAAATTTATATCATCTTGATCTGTTCCTTGGGTTAAATAGGCATAGAATGGATTCCGGCGGTTATACACATTATACACTCCAAATTGTAGTTGAATTTCACCCTTTGACACAGCTTTCTTGTAATTCAAACTCAAGTCCAAATGATGGTAACTATCAAGTCGTGCATTATTTCGATTTGGAGCGATTAATTCTATTTCACCTGTTAAGGAATTAGGTTTTGCAATTGGTAACGTAAATGTAGTGCCAGATCCATACGTCCATTTTGCATTGAATCTTAAACGCTCATTAATCTTACGACTTAATGTTAGGGTCGCATTGTGAGGCCTATCATTTCTAGCTCTAAAAGGCTTTCCTTCATCAATATCATCAAACTGATGGAATGTTCTTGACCAAAGGTAACTCGCTTCAAAATCAAAAAATTCAGTATGTAAGCGAGTTTGGATCGATACACCATATGACTCCCCTTTACCCTCAATTAGTCGATCCGGCCATTCTGTACTTAGATTCAGACTTGGAAAAACTCGCTGATTGTTTATCAACGCAAAATATATATCTGATGTAGAGCTATAATCTTTGATGTTCTCAAAACGCTTATAATATCCATGTAGATAAACAGTAAAATTGGAAAAATGAAAATTGGTGTAATCCAAAGAGGTTTCATATGCCTTCTTTGGTGATAAATCTCCAAAAGTAGTAATCCACAGATTCGAAGGCAAACCTGGTCCAGGATTTACTAGAACACTGATGTGCTGGTGCATAATAGAAGCTCCTAGATTAAGGATATTTTTATTGAATTTTAAGGTAGTCAACAACCGAGGTTCTATATTGAGATAGCTCGAATTAGAAATAAAGTATTTATTCCAATTTACTCCAGCCCTAAAAGACAGATGGTCATTGATCTTTACTTGATCTTCCAAATAAAAGAAATATTGATCCGCATCGAACTCTGTTTCTACCGAATTATTACTTTCAACCAATAATCCATTTTCGTACAAACTTCGGCTTAACATTGGATTAAACTGTTGTTGAATGTAACCAAAACCGAATTTTAGCTTTCCTACAGGGGAGAAATAAAGATCAAAATTACAAGTGCCTCTCAATTCCGATATATTAGAATCAGATTGTGTCAGTACACCCGCGGTGTAATCTTCGTTTCCAATCAAACTAGATTGAAAATAATCGCCAAACTCCTGATAGGTATATTTTGATCTTCCTAATTTAACATTAAAAAACAAGTTGTCCTTTAGAACTGTGGCCCATTGTAAACTCATTATTTCATTGCCCCAATTCAAATCATTGTGGTCATCATTGAAGACCCGTGTTTCATCACTTGTTACCGTAAAGTCTTCAGAACCTAAACTAATTTTATCTTTACCCCTGTAATAAGTAAAGGACAATCGATTGAATGCTCTGAACTCATGATGTATTTTCCCGTATATATCACCGTAAAATAGACTCAAATCTTGATAATCAATATCACTTTTGATCAGCTTTAATACTGGATTAATTAGATAATCTGGTTGATTTAGCCTGCCGGATATGGATAAAGATGTTTTGTTTTTTATAAGTGGAATTTCTTGATGTATAGATACTCCTCCAAGGCCAATTCCAAATTGAGATTTGGATTCGACCGTATTGCCTTCATTCACTTTTACATCTAATACAGAGGATAATCTTCCTACAAATTCTGATGGAAATCCCGTTGTATACAAAGTTGCTTTTTTGACGGCTGCACTCAAAAACGTAGAGGATATACCGCCTATATGGCTAATTTCATACATAGGCATACCGTCCATCAGCACTAGATTCTCATAAGGACTACCTCCTTTTACTTGAAATCCATTTTGCATTTCTCCCCCGACATAAGCGATTGGAGAATCTTTAACTTTATCAAGTAATTCATTGCCACCTAAGATTGAATGACTGGCTGAAAAATTTGGAACTGTAAATACATTTGGTGGCCCGGGCTCCTCTACTTCTAATGGATCTTCTCCGGGCACAATTGTAACAGTTGGAGTTACATTTGTGAAAATCAATTCCAAAATTACATCTTGTGACGATTTGTAAAATGTAAATTCCTGCGGTTTAAATGCGATGGAATGAACCAATAAATTTAGGCTATCCTGCCCTACTGACTTAATGAAAAAAAATCCATCTTTATTCGATTGTACATTAGAATTCGTATTCAATATATGGATAATGGAACCGGGAAGATTTTCTTTACTTTCTCGATCTCTAATCATCCCTGAGATTCGAATTTCTCTTATGTTCCGCTTGTATAGCAGGACCTTTTTTGGGGTGACAAACTCGTAATCTATATTATAATCATGGAATATATCCGAAAATAGTCCGCCCAGGGTAGTAGCCTTTAGATCATTCGGGATATCATAATTTTGAAATAGAGCAGAATTATAGCTAAAGATTAAATTATAATCTTGTTCTAATTGAGAAAGTATATTTTGAATATTTTTTAGGGAGGAATTAGGGGACCAATATTGTCTTAATATTTCCTGTGAAAATGATTTTGAAGATAGGAAGCAGGAAAGTAAAATTAGAATTACACTTAGTCTGGGAAAACCCATTAACTACACTTTAGAAATACAAACGATCCTTCTACTTGTTTGTATTCTAGTCCAACTACCTTTGATAATTCAGACAAAACATCTTTTAAGGATTCATTTGTGAACGTTGTATTTAGATTACATTGGCTCTTAGAAAAGTTATCATCAAATGAAAATTTGAAATTATAATGCCGTGACAAATCTTCAATGACATCAGTCAGGTGACAGTCCTTAAAAACTAATTTATTGTTCTTCCAACTTATCAAATTAGGGTCTTCTTTTCGATATTTTACATAGCTTCCATCGATTCTTGACAATCTATCTCCTTTATTTAATTCGATGGTTCTATTTTGAGCATGGAATCCAACTTTCCCAGAAAATACATATACATCTATTTCATTCTCCTTATTTATAACATTGAAAGATGTACCTAAAACTTCAATAAAATCCGTTTTATTTAAGAATATTTTAAATGGCTTACTTTCATCTCTTGCAATATTAAAAAATGCTTCACCTTCAAGACTTACATCTCTTTCTGAGGAAAAATCCGTAAGCTCTTTCATTGCTGAATTATTATTAAGAAATATTTCAGATTTATCTGATAAAACAAATGAGACCATAGACTGGTCAGATTGATATATTGCTAGATTAGGAGCGGATATGGTGGTTTTAGTTTTATTCACTGCAAAATAGGCGATTCCTGCAATCAAACATAACCCAAGAAGCCCGATCAAAATCTTCGGGAATATGGATGTTTTAGTTTCCGATTTGAATTTAGCATAAGCTAGTGATGTATTAAAATCTCTATGATGCTTTAAATTTTTATTTTCGTCAGAAATTTTTTGGATTTCCTGAAAGGCAATTAAGTTTTCTTGAGATTCATCTTTCCAGCTCTTTAATTGCTGTAATTCCTCCTCAGAAGACTTGCTAAAAACTTTTAATATTAAGGACTGTAAATCCATCTATTGGTTGTAAAATTTTCTTTGTTCTTGAATCAATTCTCGTAATTTAATAATTGCATTTCCCATGTGATTTTCAACGGTACTTTGCGCTAAATTCAAATGTTCTGCAATTTCTGCGAAAGTTAGACCATTTTCAGTACGTAACAAATATACTTCTTTGCATTTTAATGGCAATTGTCGTACAGAACGCCTGAGCATTTCTCTAAATAGAATTATGTCTTCATCTTGACTTGCACGAGTGATGAGTTGCTGCTTTTGGCTTTGAAATTCACTTTCTCTCTTCGATAAAGCCTTTTTTAACCGTAAAAGTTCCAAAGCTTTATTCCGAGTAGCTCTAAACATATATGACTTCAGTTTGCCATCCTTGATGTGTAGTGAATTTCTCTTCTCCCATATGTGTAACATAACCTCATGTACTGCATCTTCAGAATACATGTCATTCTCTAGGATTTTGTATGCATAATTACAAAGTGGATTGTAGTATTTCTCAAACAATCCTTTAAATCCCTCCGTAGTACGCCAATTCAAATCCATTAAACCAAATCGTATTTCTTTGTTAAGTTATATTTCATTAAGTACAGTTTGGTAAATACTACCAATATTAGCCATTCTTGCAGTATTTACAGCAGAAATAGCACATTTAAACCCATTAATCTTATATATAATACCGAACAGCTCATATTATTTAGTGTAAAGTCCAAATTTCCTTGTTTTTCTTAGTTCGCTTTCCTCTTTTATACTATGGTTTAAGACAAATACCACCGGATTAAATTTGCTGTTTTAGATATCTATATTCTCGTATATAATAGACACGTTAGATTCGCTTAACCGTTTGCATTATTCTAAATTTATTCTTAGGGCTAAACTTGTTCTATATTAAATATTCATTGACAAATAAAATTAAACGGGGGGAAAGATTTCCTCTGCCATAGCCATACTTTTGTGGAACTCATCAGACTTAATGCCGGTTTTAGCTCCTATTTTTGTAAAGTAAGCGTATAGATTTTCGGTTGGCATATTTCCGGTTAAATCATCTTTAGCCATAGGACATCCTCCATAACCCCTTAAAGCCGAATCAAATCTTCTACAACCGTTTTCATAAGCAGCTTCGATCTTTTCTTGCCACTCATTTGGGCGAGTATGAAAATGAGCACCAAATTCTAATTCCGGGTAGGATTCTACTAAATGATCAAACAAATAGGATACGCTTTGAGAACTGGCCACTCCTATTGTATCAGACAAAGCAAATAAGTTTATACCAACTTCGGCAAGGCGATCAATCCAAAATTTACAAATCTCACCATTCCATAGATCACCATATGGATTGCCAAACGCCATAGATATATACAACAGGATTTCTTTATCGTGATCCTTAGCTAATTTATGGATTTCCAATATTCGGCTAAAAGACTCTTCTATTGTTGCATTGGTATTCCTCATTTGAAAAGTCTCTGAAATAGAAAAAGGATAACCAAGATAGTCAATTTGCTCATATTTACAGGCCTCTGTGGCTCCTCTTATATTTGCTACAATAGCAGAAAGTTTAGTATTTGTATGACTCACATCTAACCCCTTTAGTACTTCAGAGGTGTCTCTCATTTGTGGAATTGCTTTCGGTGACACAAAACTCCCGAAATCTATGGTATCATAGCCTACTTTAAGCAATTGATTAATATACCTAATTTTATCTTTTGTATTAATAAATTCTTTGAGGCCCTGCATAGCATCTCTCGGGCATTCGATTAACTTTATGTCCTGATTTTGATTTTCCACCGTTGCAAGTTACAATCGGTAAAACTATTACCAAAAGAATGTGTTGACCTTTTGAGTATGATATTTTAAATGACTCGAATATTGCTAAAAATTCTATGAAAAGTGCATTAACTATATTAGGTTTCTCCCTATTTGTATTCGGATTTATCTCCATTATCTTAAGTATGATAGGTTTGCAAATATCGTTTATGAGATGGATCGATGATTTTGGCCGTTTGAATGGTTTTATTATTAAGATTCTAATGACCTTTGGTGGAGTTATTCTTGTATATGTATTGCGAACAGACACAAAAGAAATGGAATAAAATGCATAAAGTTCATCGAAATAAACTAAAGCAAGCTTCAAAGACAAAATATGACTTAATCATCATTGGGGGAGGAATCACCGGTGCTGGGATTGCTTTAGACGCAGCTTCAAGAGGGATTTCTACCCTTTTAGTTGAGAAAAAAGATTTTGCTTCTGGGACGTCAAGTAAATCTACAAAATTAATCCATGGCGGCTTAAGATATCTGAAGCAGCTTGAATTCAAATTGGTCGCAGATGTTGGGAAGGAAAGAGCCGTGGTACATCATATTGCACCCAATCTTGTCCATCCAATGAAAATGATCCTGCCTTTCACAAAGACAGGAAAACTTGGTAAAGTATCCACATTTATGGCATTGACTGCTTATGATTGGCTTGCAAATGTAGAAGGCGCAGATAAAAAGCAGATGTTGAGCGTAGAAGAAGCAAAGGAAGTAGAACCTCTATTGAAGGATCTGAATATTAAAGGTGCTGGTTATTATGCAGAATATCGGACAGACGACGCAAGACTGACCATCGAGGTCATAAAGAAAGCGCAGGAAAAAGGAGCTACTTGTATCAATTATTGTGAAGTCACTGAATTTATCCAAAGTGGAAAAAAAGTAGAAGGAGTCGAGGTGATTGATCATTTGTCAAATCAAAAGTTCTCTTTCAAGGCAAATCAGATTGTCAATGCAACAGGACCATGGGTTGATACTTTACGAAAGAAAGTAGAAACGATAAAAGGGAAAAGACTGCAATTGACTAAAGGAGTACATATTGTTATACCGTTTGATGAATTTCCTGTAAAGCAGCCCGTTTATTTTGATACTTCTGATGAACGAATGATTTTTGCTATTCCTAGATTAGGGGTCACCTATATAGGAACGACAGATACTGTCTATACTAAAAACATGGATGAAGTGTATGCTACAAAGGAAGATGTAGACTACATCACAGATCAAGTACATACTTATTTTGGCAAAACATTCATTAAGAAGTCTAATATCCAGTCTACTTGGGCAGGTCTCAGACCGCTCATTTATGAAGATGGAAAAGATCCATCTGAATTATCAAGAAAAGATGAAATATTCCATTCTAAAAATGGTCTTTTATCTATAGCAGGTGGCAAACTTACAGGATACAGAACCATGTCTCAAAGAATTGTGGACATCGTAGCCAAACGCTTAGATAATTCAAAAGAATGTCGTACAGAAAAAATTAAATTAGGTAAAGAACCATTTAAGAATTACAAAGAAGTAAAAAAATACATCAAATCTATTTCTAAGAAATTACCATCTTCTTTAGATCAGAAATTAGAAGCTGAATATTTGGTTTCAAATTATGGTAAAGATGCGGCCTATATCTTAAAAAAGTCTTCGTCATTTAATATATCAGATGCGGTAAACTTATTATTATCTGAATTGAATTATGTAATTAAAAATGAAATGGTGATGACAAGTGCTGATTTTTGGATTCGGAGAACTGGTAGAATTTACTTTCGAATAGACACCGTGAATGCTTTTCTCGAAATTGTGAACGAAAGATTAAATTCCATTTTTGATTGGACAAATGAACAAAAAGAAGTAGATTTAAAAGAAATAAAGTCTGAATTACAAAAGACTATAGAATTTAAAAATTCATAATATGCAAATTGCAACTGATACTGATTCAAATACCCAAATTCAACAAATTTTCAATCAACAACTAGAAAAATATAAAAAATCTAATGCGTTTTCCTACAAAGAAAGGCTAGAATCTCTTAAGAAACTTGAGAAATTCTTGATGGACGATCAAAAAATGAAGCCATTGTTAGATGCCTTAAAAGTTGACTTAGGGAAATCAGAAGCAGAGTGTTACGCAACAGAAATTGGGATTGTTCTTGTGAATGTACGGTATATAAAATCCCAGCTTAAAAAATGGATGCGTCCTAAGTTTCAATCTACACCATTGATGTTGACCGGAACTACTTCTTCTATAAAGTACGAACCAAGAGGCGTTTGCTTAATTATGTCTCCATGGAATTACCCGTTTAATCTCTGTATCACCCCGCTCATATACTCTATTGCTGCCGGGAATAGAAATATAATAAAGCCATCTGAAATGGCGCCTCATACCTCTCAGTTTATTCAGGACATGGTAAATGAGCTATTTTCGGAGGATTATGTATCTGTGATTCAGGGTGAGGTGGAGACTGCCACTCAATTATTATCGTTGCCTTTTCATCATATTTTCTTTACAGGGAGTCCAAAAATAGGCAGTATTGTAATGGAGAAGGCGGCTAAAAATTTAACCACAGTTGTCTTAGAATTAGGAGGAAAGTCTCCAGCAATATTTGAAAAAGGAACCAAATTTAATAAATATGTACCTAGATTAGTTTGGGGAAAATGCATCAATGCTGGCCAAACTTGTATTGCGCCGGATTATATATTTATCCATAATGATGATAAGGAAGAATTCATTTCTAGCTTCAAGGAAAAGCTTGCCATATACTATGGAAAAGGTATCGATATGAGCGAAACTGGAGACTATTGCAAAATCATCAACGAAAGACATTTTCATAGAATCATTCACCTTTTAGAAGATGCAGTAAATAAGGGAGCGAAAGTGGTACATGGAGGAATACATGATATCAGCAAGAGATTTATTGAACCTACCTTACTCGATAATATTAGTCCCGATATGGAAATCTATAAAGAAGAAATATTTGGACCACTACTTCCGATTGTAACCTATATTGAACCAGAAGATATTATCCAACACGTAAATTCAGGAGAGAAACCATTGTCTCTTTATATCTGTGGATCTAATTCGAAGTTTCAAAATCAAATAATAGATAATACTAGCTCCGGAGGTGTGGTAATCAACGACTTCTTATTGGGGTACTCTAATCCTGATTTACCCTTTGGAGGCGTCAATAATAGTGGTAATGGAAGATCTTTAGGACAAGAAGGATTTATCGGATTTTCTAATCCAAAATCTATTGTAAAAAGACGTTTTCTTGATTTTAGAATGATATTTCCACCATACACGAATGGTATTACCAAGTTGATAAAAGGCATCATGAAAAAATTATAAGATCATTCTTACAGGTCTAGAAAATATATCAAAAGCATCTTTGAACGTGTTATTATCCATTGCTGCTTTTACTAGATAATGATATGATTCAAGCAATTTCTCATGTTTTGCTATTCAGTTTTCACTTTAATAATATTCCAAAACCGAATAAACCTGTAAGCATATAGTGAGGTTGCGCTTGGTTTTCATTACTACAATTATACATCCAAGGTATTTTGACCAATATTTTGCAACTTCTTATTTCAATAAAGCCTAATTTGCATGTTTGTTTATACTAAAAAAAAAATTAATACTAAAATATATAAAGCATGGCTAAGAAAAGGATAGCAATTAATGGATTTGGTCGAATTGGAAGACTGGTTTGCAGAAATCTTTATGGGCAAAAAAATATTGAAATTGTAGCAATCAATGATCTAACTGATAATTTGACATTAGCACATTTATTGAAAAACGATTCAGCTCAAGGCACCTTTGAAGCGAACGTATCTGCAGATGATGAATACATTAAAATAAATAGAACTAAAGTCCTAAGCTTATCAGAACGAGATCCGGCAAAATTACCTTGGAAAAAGCTAAAGATCGATATTGTTTTGGAATGCACAGGAAGATTTACAACTGAAGATCAGTTAAAACTGCATATTAAAGCAGGTGCTAAAAAAGTAATCTTATCGGCCCCACCAAAAAGTAAGAATGTAAAATTGGTTGTATTGGGTGTAAACGAAAAAGAACTCACTGGAAAGGAAAAATTGATTAGTAATGCCTCATGTACTACCAATTGCCTAGCACCTGTAGTAAAAATATTAAATGAAAATTGGGGAATTGTACAGGGTACAATGACGACAACTCATGCATTTACAGCAGATCAAAGATTGCAAGATGCACCACATAAGGATTTGAGAAGAGCTAGGGCCGCTTCTGTGAACATCATCCCCACCTCAACAGGTGCAGCTTCTGCGTTAAGCAAGGTATATCCACAAATACATGGAAAATTGATGGCTTTGGCCTTGAGAGTACCTGTGATTGCAGGTTCCTTGATTGACCTGACGGTACAATTAGAAAAGGAAGTTAGTTCAAAGAAGATCAATGACACATTCAAGAAATACGCAAAAGGTCCACTTAAAGGAATTTTACAATATTCTGAAAGTGAGTTGGTATCATCAGATATCATTGGCAACACACATGCAAGTATCTTTGATTCTAAGTTGACTAAAAAGAGTGGTAACTGGGTACGAGTTGTGAGCTGGTATGATAATGAAGCTGGATATGCAGCTAGACTCGCTGATTTAGTAATGTTGGTCAAGTAATCTAGTAGGAATTTGACAAATTGTTTACACCTACAGACTACTTGTAGTGCTATTGTAACAATTTGTAGATCCTTCATATACTCTTACTATTGGAATCACCCCAAAACTCCTGCATATTTGGATCAACAAAGGAATTAAAAGGGTGTATTAAAGTAAAAATCTAGCTGACTGAGGAGTCGGCTTTTTTTTTGTCCATAAACCATATTTTATTGATCCATCACAATCAACTACTATATAGCCTTTAGATTATTTCCCACTGACCACTCATTCCCTCTCCAGATTCTCTCTGTGTTAATCTACGTAATCTATGGTAACCCTCCTTTGAAAAATCCACCTAGCTCAATAATTGGTCCTCTTGCATACACCATTAACCCACCTGTAAAGCTTATGAATCAAAATGTAGATCTTCCATATACTGCACCCTATTGGAATCACCCCAAAACTCCTGCATATTTGGATCAACAAAGGAATTAAAAGGGTGTATTAAAGTAAAAATCTAGCTGACTGAGGAGTCGGCTTTTTTTTGTCCATAAACCATATTTTATTGATCCATCACAATCAACTACTTTATAGCCTTTAGATTATTTCCCACTGACCACTCATTTACTCTCCAGATTCTCTCTATTTTAATCTGTGTTAATCTGCGTAATCTATGGTAACCCTCCTTTGAAAAATCCACCTAGCTCAATAATTGGTTATCTAGCATACACCATTAACCCACCTGTAGAGCTTTTGAAACAAAATGTAGATCTTCCATATACTCTTACTATTGGAATCACCCCAAAACTCCTGCATATTTGGATCAACAAAGGAATTAAAAGGGTGTATTAAAGTAAAAATCTAGCTGACTGAGGAGTCGGCTTTTTTTTTGCCCATATATTGATGCCTAGTCTTACATGTCTGCTTATATTTACAATCTAATCATATCTCTTCAATTTTAATGACAATTATATGTTTACAGACGTCCAAGGCAAAAAGGTTTTAATTAGAGTAGATTTTAATGTTCCACTTAATAGTGAATATGTCATTCAGGATGATACTCGAATTTTGAAAGCACTTCCAACGATAAAAACCCTGCTTAAGAATGGTGCTGCGGTAATTCTTATGTCCCATCTTGGTCGACCCCATAAGAAGAAGAAAAAGGATGGCTCAATAAATCGAGAAGCATATACCCTAAGGCACTTACAAAAACATCTTTCAGCACTTTTGGAACTTGAAGTAGATTTTGCCAATGACTGCATTGGTAACGATGCATTCTCAAAGTCCTTAAATTTGAAATCTGGGGAGGTTCTGCTATTGGAAAATACACGATTCGAAGAAGGAGAAAAGAAAGGAGATGACCTAATGGGCGCAAAACTATCAAAATTAGGGGATCTCTTTGTAAATGACGCTTTTGGAGCGGCACATAGAAGCCATGCCTCTACCACCACTGTCTCAAAATACTTCAAACCAGAGCATCGATCTTTAGGCTTGCTAATGGAAAATGAAATTGCTCATGCTAAAAAAGTATTAAACAGCCCCAAGAGACCTTGTACGGCCATCTTAGGTGGAGCTAAAGTTTCTGATAAAATACTATTAGTAGAACGACTATTAGACTTTGTCAATTACATCATAATTGGTGGCGGAATGAGCTTTACATTTATAAAAGCAAAAGGAGGAAAAATTGGTAACTCTTTGGTAGAAGATGATTATTTAGATCTTTCAATGGAATTACTAGAAAAAGCCAAAGAAAGGGATGTAGATATATATCTTCCTGAAGATACAATTGCAGGCAGTGCATTTGATAAAAACGCCGACACTCAAATTGTAAGCAGCGATAAAATTCCAGATGAATGGATGGGTCTAGACATCGGCCCAATCGCCACACAAAAGTTTAGCCAAGTCATTTTATCTTCTCAAACCATCCTGTGGAATGGACCAGTAGGAGTTTTTGAATTTCCAAATTTTGCGAACGGAACACTTGCTATTGCTCAAGCGGTAGCTGCTGCTACAGATAAGGGGGCTTTTAGTCTTATTGGTGGTGGAGACAGTGTATCTGCAATAAATCAAGCAAATCTTGCAGATAAAGTTAGTTTCGTATCAACCGGTGGAGGAGCGATGCTAGAATTCTTAGAAGGTAAAAAGCTTCCGGGGATTGCTGCAATTGAATCAAAAGAATTTGTTGAACATAAAGAAATTTGATACTCAAGGAATCTTTTTCCAGCTCTTTCAGTTAATTATGTATACGACAAAATGTAATATAGAGTTTCATTTGGTGAATTTTGTAATTTATCCTTAAATTGGAATCTCATATTTAAATAAATTTATATTACATTCGTATTAATATCTATTTAATTCCAATAATTTAAGATAGGTTACGAATCGCATTTAAGTTAATGCTTAAACCTAATTTTATTCAACAAAACCTTTAAATGGCAGATAGTTACAACAAAAAAGAAAGAGAAAAGAAAAAAAGAAAAAAAAAGCAGGACAAAGCTGAAGAAAGAAAACAAAGAAAATTAGAAGGAGGCATCAAGCCGCCTGAGTTTGTTTACCAAGATATCGACGGCAATTTATCTGAATCTCCACCAGATCCTACCGTTAAAAAAGAAGAAATCAAGTTAGAGGATATAGAGATTGGGGTCCCTAAAAAAATAGACGACGGAACTTCTAAATACGCTAAAGAAGGCATGGTCAAATTCTTTAATTCGGAGAAAGGTTACGGATTTATCAATGAAAAGATATCAGGCGATAGCTATTTTGTTCACGTTGATAACATTAGTGGAACTATAAAAGAAAGAGATTTGGTAAGCTTCGATGTAGGTTCTGGACCCAAAGGACCTATTGCTCTGAATGTAAAAATTATATCGAAAAAATAAGCGTTAAGGAATCGATAAAATCCCTTTCCTATTTGTGATACTGCTTTTTGTCCACAAAAAGGGTGTATCTTGCATAATATTCAATAGCTGGTTTCAGAAATACTTACACAATTATTTTTCCTTTATTTCCTACTTACTTATTGAATTCACTGTTAGACATATTCTCTTAACAGAACAATAAATTTTATACTTATGACAATGAAGTATTCAGGCTTATTTATGATCTGCATGATATCTTTATGCTTTACATTTAATAACTCTATTCATGCTCAAGATGATATGAGAATGCAGTTTATTCCGGCTACTAAAGACTATAGTGCTGGTCTCAACACTTATTCTCCTTCGACTGGAGAAATGAAGCAGTACTTTGTACTTGAAGATAAATGGGCACAAAATGACTATGTTCCTACTCCTGAAATCAGCATTAAGGGGAAAGATTACAGAATGCAATTTATTCCTGGAAATAAAGAGGTTTTACCTGGATTATTTATTTATTCAGGCGAAACTGGTGAATTTGAGTTTCTATATCTAAACGAAGGAAAATGGATGGTTAATGAATTATTACCTTCATCAAAAATTTCTTCTTCAAAAGGAGGTACTGTACTAGAATTTAATCCAGCATCTGACGAATTTGATGCTTTTATTTCTTTTCATTCATTGGACGGAACCGAGTTTGGTCTATACTCTACAGATGGCAAGAAATGGTTCAGCAATGATAAATTTCCTAAATGGAAAAAATAAATTCAAATTAAAGTAAATTCTTAAAGCCAAAACATTCGTTTGTTTTGGCTTTTTTTATGTTATGTCCACACTTCTCTTAAGGAATAATTATACATAAATTGCATTTATAACTTGAAATCGGTAATCGCTTTTGTATAATTATAAACCTATTTTGCAATGTAAAATTTAGTAAATGTAACCACTTTCCTACTCTAGTCGTAATTTTAATACAAAACGTCTATAAATTGATATGGGTTATCAATGGAATCCATATCTTCAACTAATTACATATACAAATAAATTCAATTTAAATGAAGAAATTAAAATCAATCATTCTATTATCATTATTTACGGTAAGCTTATCATTCGCTCAAGATATAACAGTAGACGAAATCTTGGCTAATTATTTTGAAAATACAGGCGGATTAGATGCATGGACAGCCCTTGAGGGTATGCAAATGACTGCAAAACTAAATCAAGGAGGAATGGAATTCCCGGTAGAAATCGTAAATCTCGCAGACGGAAGACAATATGTAAGCTTTGAATTTCAAGGCATGTCAATCAAGCAAGGAGTATTTGATGGAGAAACAATGTGGAGTACAAATTTCCAAAGTATGAAACCAGAAAAAGCGTCCGCAGAAGATTCAGCAAACATGAAATTAGAGTCCAATGATTTTCCTGATTCATTTATAAATTATAAGGAAAAAGGATATACTGCAGAATTAGTTGGAACAGAAGAAATCGAAGGCGCAGAAACTTTTAAAGTTAAATTAGTAAAAGAACCAATGACTATTGATGGAAAAGAAGTAGATGATGTTTCTTATTACTATTTCGACTCAGAATCCTTTATACCTATTCTCCAAGAATCAGAAATCCATTCTGGACCAATGGCTGGTCAAATTGAACAAGTAATGACAAGTGACTACCAAGAAGTAGATGGTCTATATTTTCCGTTTTCAATGTCACAAGGAATCAAAGACGGTGGGTCGCAACCAATAATTCTAGAAGAAATCACATTAAATCCGACTGTTGAGGATGTGGCGTTTGCTTTTCCAGTTATAGAAGAGGCACCTGTTGAAGAAGGCACAGAGGATGAAAAAACAACTAAACCTAGTCCAAAAGATTTGACACCGGCTGATCCTGCTCCCAAAACAGGGGACCTTATAAATGAGGAAAAGAACGCAGGTAAAAGTGGTGGTAACAAGTAAGAATAATTTTTATTATTAATAATAATTTTATAGCATGCTGAATCGAATTTTTATTTTGATGCTTAGCTTTAGCTTTGCCTTTTTTGAAGCTTCAGCTCAAGATCAAGAGGATATTATATTGAAAGGTTCTCAACTTTTTGGAGGACTAAAAGCTAGACAAATAGGTCCAGCAATTATGAGTGGTCGTATCTCTGATTTAGAAAGTCATCCTACTAATCCTAGAGTGCTCTATGCTGGAACAGCAGGTGGTGGTGTTTGGAAATCTTCTAATGGAGGAGCTTCATTTACATCTATTTTTGATGACTATTGCCAATCAATTGGAGTTGTCACTTTAGATCCTAATGACCCAGACAACACTATTTGGGTTGGTACAGGAGAGATTTGGACAAGGAATAGCGTTTCTGTTGGCGATGGATTATATCGCTCTACAGACGGTGGGCTAAATTGGAAAAAAATAGGTTTTGAAAATTCAGATAGAATTAGTAGCATCGAAATCAATCCAAAAAATTCCGATGAAATATATGTAGGTGTCCTTGGAGCACTTTGGGGTGATAGTGAGGAACGTGGAGTCTATAAGAGTACAGATGGCGGTGAAACATGGAACCAAGTTTTGTACGTTGACAAAAAAACCGGATGTAGTGATCTTGTTATGGATCCAGAAAATCCAAATATCCTATATGCAGGATTTTGGGAATTTAGACGAACCGCTTGGTCTTTCAGTTCCGGCGGAAAACAAAGTGCCTTGTATAAATCAACAGATGGTGGCGCTAATTGGAATAAAATACATAATGGATTCCCATCAGGTGATTTAGGCAGAATTGCATTAGCAATTGCTCCTTCACAATCATCTACTTTATATGCAGTATTAGAAACAGAAAAAGATAGGGATAACGGTCTATATCGATCGGATGACGCCGGAGCTAGTTGGAAACTTCTAAATGGAGATTTTGGATTGGTTGTAAGACCCTTCTATTTTTCTAGAATTGTAGTCGACCCAAAAGATCCAGAAGTAGTCGCCAAAGGAGGCCTTTTTGGCTCTATCAGTCGAGACGGTGGAAATACGTTCAAAAACATGGGACAAATGCATCCTGACATCCATGATGTCTCGTTTCATATTAATGATTCTGATAGAGTCTTTGTAGCTACCGATGGAGGATTATACAGATCATCAGACGGTACAAACACAATGGAAATAGTGGCAAATATTCCTGTATCTCAATTTTATCACGTATCTGTTGATAACCAAGAACCGTACAATGTTTATGGTGGCTTACAGGATAACGGTAGTTGGTATGGCCCGTCTAGTTCTCCTGGTGGTATCGAAGCTCGAGATTGGAATAATGTCGGATTTGGAGATGGTTTTCGTGTATTAAAGCACCCAACAAAAGATCTATTGTATTCAGAAATGCAAGGTGCGGAGAATATTTGGCGAGTTGATATGAATACCTTAAAAACGAAATCAATTCAACCCTTACCCATCAAGGATGATCCTAAATTAAGGTTTAATTGGAATGCACCCATTGTGCAAAGTCCAAGCAATCCCGATAGAATCTATGTTGGAAGTCAATTTCTGCATGTCTCGGATGATATGGGAGATAATTGGAAAAAAATCTCTCCTGACTTAACAACGAACGATCCTAAGAAGCAAAATCAAGAAGATTCAGGTGGCTTATCAAAAGATAATTCTGGTGCTGAAAATCACTGTACGATTTTCACTATTGCTGAATCACCAAAAGATAAAAATGTTATTTGGGTAGGGACTGATGATGGCCAAGTACAAGTCTCTAAAAATGCAGGGAAAAACTGGAGTAATACAACCGACAAGCTAGATGGACTTCCACCGAATACGTGGTGTTATCATATCGAAGCAAGTACACACGATGCAGGGACTGCCTATGCCGTATTTGATGGACATACATCGAATGATAAAAACGCCTATGTTTACAAGACCTCAGACTACGGAGCGACCTGGAAAAATATCGGGACAGATGACATTTATGGATTTGCCAGAAGTTTTCAAGAAGATTATGTGAATCCTGATTTGTTGTTTGTTGGAACAGAATTTGGCTTATATGCTACAATAAACGGTGGGAAGAATTGGAATAAATTTACAAATAATATGCCTGCCACAGCTATCCACTATTTGGATATGCAGGAAAGAACAAGTGACTTAGTGATGGGAACTCACGGGAGAGGAATTATCATTCTTGATGATGTAAGTCCACTTCGAAATTTAACCCAAGAAGTCCTAGTAAAGGATGTTCATTTTTTTAAAAGTAAGCCGGCAGTCATCAAGGAAAAAGGAAGTTTTGGAAGGACGGCCACAGAAATGGAATTTGTAGGACCCAATCCTAATGAGGATGTAAAGATTATTTATTATCTCAAGAAGAAGCATATTTTTGGTAAGATGACGATGGAAGTCCAAGACTTAGATGGGAATAAAATTGCAACCCTAAGTCCAGGGAAATCTAAAGGTATAAATATCGTAGATTGGGATTATAGCACAAGAGCCCCAAAGCTTGCGAAAGCAAGTTCATTCGCTTTTGGTGGGTTCAATGCTCCAAGAGCACAAGCAGGAGATTATAAGATCGTCATGACAAAAGGAAAAGAAACATTTGAAACCATGATCACCCTCCTCAATGACCCCGACTCGCCTTACTCTGATGCAGATCGAGATCTATTACACACTACCGTTATGAAACTACATGGCATGAGTGAAGATCTAGCTTATAAAGTATATGAGTTAGATGAATATATAGCACTTTCAGAAAAATTAGAAGGCAATGAAGTGGCAGAAAGTGCGAATAAGGAAATGAATGCCTTAAAAGAAACCCTTGTGGTTACTGGAAGTGACAACTATGTAGGTGCAAAAGAATCTCAATTAAGAGGAAAATTGGCAGATCTATACGGGAAATTAGCCGGAGGATTCGAACCTCCATCCGTTACAGAATTAGATAATTTGAAGTTACTGGAAGAAAGATTCAATAACTCTATGAAGGATTTCGAGGATGTCAAATCTAATGTATTTAGTAAGTTAATTGCGGAGCTAGAGTCTGCTGATATAGAAATTCCGACATTAGAAACCTTTGAGGAATTTATCAAATAAGAAATTCAATTAGTGAGTTTTATAGAAAGCCGGTCAAGTAAATTTTACCGGCTTTTCTTATTTTATTGATATTTTACAAGTGAGAAATGAACCTTTAATAAACATCTTCAACAAAATTTCCAAACACAAATTACCCACTTGTATGATCAGAAACAATCTTCCATTCACCATCAATCTTTCTCCAAACTAAAGTAAAGTAACCTGAAGAATCGCCATCCTTAGCTTCAAGATTAAATTTGCCCAGCAAATAGGCAGCATCTTGAGAAAGAGGGAATATATTATGAATCTCAAAAGTCAATTTACCCATAATCTCCTTGGTCGGATATCCTTTTTTATAATTATATAGCGTTTTTTCCCACCCGTAGGTAATACCTCTTTTTCCTGCGAAAGTCATCTTTTCAGATTTCCAATAGCCCTCCATAAAGGTGTCTATATCTCCTGCATTCCAAGCTTTTTCTTGATCAGCCATGACCTTTTCTATAGCTTGTGCTTCTATAGAAAAATCTGCAGGTATTAGATTTTTTTTTGTAGTCTTACATTGCATACTTAATATACAAAGCCCGATTAAAAAATAAAAATTACTAAGGCTTAGTTTCATAATGACTTTTTATAGATGAATAATTTTGCACGGCAATCCAACAAACACAATATGATTTAATGTAGAGATTATTATTTGAAGTATGGACTGACTTATTAAATAACTTATAGTTCTAAATTTAGTATGAATGTTTTCCTAGGATGGATTGCATTTCACCTTGCAAGGCCAACGCTCTTGTTCTAGCCGCATCAGCAAAATCTTTTTTACTTGACGCATAGATTATACTTCTAGATGAATTTATAAGCAATCCTACATCATCGTTCAAACCATTTTTTGAAATGGCTTGAATATCGCCTCCTTGAGCACCTACTCCTGGAATCAATAAAAAATGATCTGGAATGATCTGTCTTATCTCGGATAAATGCGTTGGATGTGTAGCACCGATTACGTACATCATATTGTCAATGCTACCCCACTCTTTAGATACAGTCAAGACCTTTTGATATAAAGTAGTATCATTAATATCTGTTTCAAATTGGAAATCCTTAGACCCTGCATTCGAGGTCAGAGCAAGCAAAATGACCCAATGGTTTTCATATTCTAAAAAAGGCTTTACAGAATCAGATCCCATGTAAGGAGCAACTGTAAGTGCATCTGCCTTCAAATCTTCAAAAAAAGCTTTTGCATATCTTTTGGATGTATTACCAATATCTCCACGTTTTGCATCTGCAATTACGAAATGATCTGATCCTATATAATCAATTGTTTTTCTCAGAGACTTCCATCCTTTCTCACCATAACATTCATAAAAAGCAACATTTGGCTTGTATGCAACACAAAGATCTCGAGTCGAATCAATAATCCCTTTGTTGAATTCAAAAATGGGATCTTCATTATTCAAAAGAAAGGGAGGGATTCTGTCTAAATCTGTATCTAGTCCTACACAGAGGTAACTTTGTTTTTGAAGGATATGCTGTTTGAGAGTTTTTCTATCCATTGGCTCTACATATTCTAAGTAATGAGGCCTACTCCATTCACGGCTTCTATCCCAACTATGGAAGGTACTTTTTGGATAACGGCTTGTTCTAGTCCTGCCTTCATGGTCATTGCGGACATAGAACAAATTTCACAATTGCCTAACCATTTTACTTTTACATGAAGATCATCAGTAATGTCTACGATTTCAACATCTCCACCATCAACCTTAAGATGTGGACGAATATCATCTAATGCGGCGTTTACTTTTTTTATTAATTCTGTTTTTTCTTCTGCAGACATATTCAGACTTATATTTACAAAGGTAACATTCTACTATTGGATTTGCACTATTTTAGTTGGTGCTAACATTTCATTACGGATATTAAGTTGGTGAATTAGATTTTTCGTGATCTCACCAAATGCTTTATTTACCAACTCATGGTTGCCGCTTACAATCGGATTTCCATTGTCTCCTGATTCCCGAATCTCTTGCACCATGGGTATTTGACCTAAAAACATGGTATTTGCTCTTTTAGACAATTCTTTGCCCCCCCCTTGTCCAAATATGTAATACTTATTATTTGGTAATTCTGCCGGAGTAAACCAAGACATATTCTCAATGACTCCTAAGATTGGTACATTTATATTTTCCAAACGGAACATGTTCATTGCTTTTACAGCATCTACTACGGCTACCTCTTGTGGTGTAGTCACCATTATAGCTCCAGTAATTGGAATTGTTTGTACCATGGTTAACTGAATATCTCCCGTACCGGGAGGCAAATCGATAATCAGAAAGTCTAAGGTGGGCCACAAGCATTCCTTGATAAACTGCTTAATAATACCACCCAAACGCGGACCTCTTAAAACCACAGCTTGCTCTGGATCAACAATAAAACCAATGGATATCAATGAGATTCCATCCTTTTCTAGAGGAACAATCACATTGCGACCATATAATTTCTGAACCTTCGGCTTAGCTCCTTGTAGTCCAAGCATTGTTGGAATGGATGGACCATAAAGATCGGCATCCATAAGTCCCACTTTGTATCCCATTTTCTTCAATGAATACGCAAGATTGACTGAAACAGTTGATTTCCCTACACCTCCTTTTCCACTGCCGACTGTAATGACATTAGATATTTGAGGAACAGGCGAATTACTCCCGGTCCCGTCCATAAAATGAATGTCAATTTTCGCTTCAGGGAAAGATTTTGTTATTCTTTCATTAATTGTCTGATATAGTCCTGATCTTGCCTCCGGATTCTTACTACTTGTAGATATTTTCATATGAATATGATCTCCTTCGACTCGAAAATCGGACACCATTTTCATCATGATAATGTCCTGCCCTGTTGCAGGATCTTTTATGCTTCTGAGGATCTCTACTACTTTATTATTGTCTATTGCCATTTCTTTTTATTGAAGCAGTTACAATACAACAAATGAAGTGGTTAAATGTTTGTTGTATTACAAATAAATATATGTATTTTGGGGCTTAATAATCGCCCTTAATCCTCCATGAAGGTACACAAATCACTACAAAATTTACCGCATTTTACAAGATCAGTCATTACAGTTGGAAGTTTTGACGGTGTTCATCACGGACATCGTAAAATATTGAGTAGACTGACAAGCAGAGCAAAAGAAATAAATGGAAAAAGTGTAGTTATAACCTTTGATCCTCACCCTCGTGAAGTTATTTCTCATCAGGACAGCTCCTTCATATTGCTAAATGATACCCAAGAGAAATTGCAACTTTTAGATTCTTTAGGAATCGATCATGTCGTTCTGGTCCCTTTTACGTTAGATTTTTCACAACAATCACCAGAAGAATACATAAAAGGGTTTCTTTTCAAAAACTTTAATCCACAGGTCATAATTATCGGATATGATCATCGTTTTGGACTAAATCGACAAGGTGATTATAACCTTTTAAAGAAGTACACAGAAACAGAAGGAATACAATTAGAACAAATTGTAAGGCAAGATTTAGAACAAATCACAGTCAGTTCTACTAAGATTAGAAATTGCCTCTTATCAGGTGAAGTTGAAAAGGCTAATCGTTTACTAAAGTCTAATTATCTTTTATCTGGAAAAGTTGTTCATGGAGACAAGAATGGACATAAATTTGGTTTTCCTACCGCAAATATAAAGCTACGAAATAATAAAAAGCTAGTCCCAAAAAATGGAGTGTACTCCGTCCTAGTCAATTTAGATGAAAGTCAATTCCAAGGCATGGCTTATATTGGCAAAAGGCCGACTCTAAACGATGGCTTAGAATCTAGGATCGAAGTCAATATCTTCGATTTTAATTATAACATTTACAACCAAGAGATACAATTAGAACTGATAGATTATATCCGTGATGATAAAAAATTTAACAATACGGATCAACTTATCAACCAACTTAAAGTTGACAAACATAATGTTATAGCTAATTTATCACAAGAAAAAAATGATTCTGTTGATCATGCTTTAGCGATAGCGATACTCAATTTTAATAATTTGGAATATCTAGAAGCTTTCCTTCCTTCTGTAATAGAGCATTCCATAGATCAATCTAAAATCTATATAATAGACAATAATAGTCAAGATGATTCCATGTCTATGGTCGAAGAATGGTTTCCTGAAATTGATTTAATATACCTTGGAGAGAATTATGGATTCGCCGAAGGCTATAATAAAGGGATTGCTCAAATTAAAGAACCTTACATTCTATTATTGAATTCTGATGTAAAGGTTACAGCGCATTGGCTAGAACCACTGTTGTCTTCGATACAAGTAAATAATATTGCCGGGGTTATGCCAAAGATAAAATCAATCGACAATAACGATGATTTCGAATATGCCGGTGCAAGTGGAGGGTTTATTGATTCTTTAGGATATCCGTTTTGTAGGGGGCGTATATTTGATCATGTAGAGAAAGATCAAGGTCAATATGACGAACCTATTTCTGTCGCTTGGACCACCGGTGCTGCTATGCTTTTGAAAAAAAATGTTTTCGAAAATTTGGGAGGGTTTGACAAAGATTATTTCGCTCATCAAGAAGAAATAGATTTTTGCATACGTGCACGAAGGGCTGGATATATGCTAAAAAGTATCCCTAGCTCGGAGGTTTATCACCTAGGAGGAGGCACACTAGATTATGAAAGCAGCAATAAGGTATATCTGAATTTCAGAAACAATCTGACTACTCTTCTCAAAAATGAAGAAGTATTAAAGTTAGCCTGGCTATTCCCTACCCGACTGATACTAGACGGAATTGCTGGTTTAAAATTTTTATTGGGTGGAAGATTTGATTGTTTTCTTGCTATTATCAAATCGCATCTTTCGGTGTATTCTAAGTTCCTTTCTATTTTGAATAAAAGAAGTCAGATTAATGCAATAATCGAGAAATATAGCATTGGTCCTGCCAATACAGATGGCATCATAAAAGGTAGCATTGTTATCAAATATTTTATTTTTGGTAAAAAAACATTTAGCCAACTTTAATTAAATTCTACTATCGTGAAAAAAAACAAATGGGAAATAATATATGAAGATGATGACTTGATGGCCATCAATAAGCCTCATGGATGGCTAAGTGTCCCAGATCGTTTTGATAATAGTTTATTGAACATTTACCATAGCCTTCAGGAATACCGGGATAAAGTTATTTTGGTACATCGTTTAGATAAAAACACATCAGGTATAATGTTGGTTGCCAAAAATGAGAATGCACATCAGGTGCTAAATCAACAATTTGAGAACAATGAAGTAACCAAAACGTATGTCGCTTTTGTCCAAGGACTTCCTCCTGAAGAGGTCTTCCAAGTAGATGCTCCAATCTATTACAATCCTAGTAAGCCAGGACAAGTAACTATCCACAAATCTGGAAAAGAATCTCAAACAAAATTTAAATTAGAAAAAAGATGGAATCGCTTTTCCAAATTGTTATGCAAGCCGATCACAGGCCGTATGCATCAAATCAGAGTTCATCTACAGTACATTGGGAACCCTTTGATGATAGACCCAGTCTATAGTGGACAAAGAGATTTCTATATTTCGAGCATCAAGAGAAAATATACTTTGGGTAAAGAGAAAGTAGAAAGGCCTCTACTTACTCGTCAAACTCTTCATGCACATTTCATCGAATTCAAACTTCCATCTACAAATAAAGTGACAACATTTGAAGCACCAATCCCAAAGGATTTGAGAGCATTGGAAAAACAGTTGGATAAATGGGCAAGTGAACCGACAACGACTAAGTTATATTAGGGATATAATGAATTGCCTATCTAAGCTAGTACAAAATAAGGAATATATAACTTCTCTGAAGCAGGCTGAAAAAGATTGATTTTTCTATAAATATTCCGCTCCTTCGGAGCCTGCAAATCAGCTATTACTCTGATTATTTAATCCTCCAAATCCTTAGAAAGTACTTCCCACTCTTCCATCTTTTTCTCGATGGTTTTTTTCTTTTCTTTTATACTTGCCATCTTAGCAGTAGATTCTGGTTTTTCATAAAACGCGGGATCCATCATTTCTTCTTGTATGCTTGCAATCTCGGACTCCAATTTTTCTATATCTCTTTCTACATATGATAATCTTCGCTGTAGCTTCTTGCGTTCATCATAACTCAAGGTATCTTTCTTTTCTTCAACTTTAGTTGCTTTTTCAGCCATAGAAAACTCTCTGAAGTCATCTGTTTTTCGCTTTGCAAGTACGTACTGAATGTCTCCTAAATGCTCCTTCAAATCATCCCCACGGAATTCTATTGTACGTTCACTCATTCCTGTAAGAAAAGAACGATCGTGACTTACCACAACGACTGAACCTTCGAAACTCAATATAGCTTCTTTTAGGATCTTTTTTGCTTGTATATCTAAGTGATTAGTCGGCTCATCAAACACCAAAAGGTTAGAAGGATTGGCGACCATGCAAGCCAAGGCAAGGCGTGCTTTCTCTCCTCCACTCAGCACGGAAACTTTCTTATCTACGTCTTCTCCCGAAAATAACAAACTACCTAAAATTTTCCGAGAGGAAGTATAATAATCAGGATGCGCTGTACGCTCAATAGTTTCTAGAACAGTTAGCTTACTGTCTAATGTATCAGATTGATCTTGAGCATAATAACCAATCGTTACATTATCACCCACTTTTACGTGCCCACCTGAAATAGGAATTTCACTAATCAATGCTTTTAATAAGGTGGACTTACCCTTTCCATTTTGACCAACAAAGGCCACTTTTTCGTTTCTTTCTAGTTCAAAATCTATTTTAGAAAGAACTATTTGATCACCATAAGATTTATCCACTTGATCAGCTTTGAGCACAGATTTTACACTTCTTCCAGAATAAGGAAAGTTTAAGTTTATCATAGAATTATCATGTGAATTTAATTCCACACGATCCATCTTATCAAGTTGTTTTTTCATGGACTGAGCCATTTTGGTCTTTGTCGCTTTCGCCATAAAACGAGTGATGGTTCTTTCCTTTTCCTTGATGACTTTTTGTTGATTGGTAAAAGCAGATTGATTTTGCTCATCCTTCATAACTTTGTAATCCAAATATTTACTGTAGGACCCTTTATAATCTGTAATACTTTGGTTTTCCAAATGCAAAATTCTATTTACGCTATTGTTCAGAAATTCTTCATCGTGAGAAACCAAGATGATACACTTAGGGTACTCTTTTATATATTGCTCAAACCAAATAATGGATTCAATATCTAAATGATTGGTAGGCTCATCTAGCAATAAAATATCGGGTCTTTGAAGCAAGCACTTCGCTATTTCGATTCGCATTTGCTTTCCTCCAGATAAGGTCCCTATGGGATTTTTAAATTGTTCTTGGCTAATGCCTAATCCTTTCAAGATTTTTTCTGTTTCAGCCAATGGATTAAAATCAAACATGAGTGCTACCTGATCTTGTAAATCTGTTAGTTCATGTAGCAGTTTGTTTATTTCCTTTTCATCCAAGGTGGTATCTGTCAGCTTCTCTTCTAATTCTAGAATACGAGTATTTTTCTGGTTGTAACTTTTGAAAACAGACATGGCTTCTTGGAGGATATTCTGACCTTTATCATCGGGGAGAAATTGTCTTAATTGGATCACCTTACACTCTTTCGGCAATTCAACTTTTCCTGCATCAGGCATAAGATCACCTGAAAGAATATTAAAAAGAGTCGTTTTACCACATCCATTACGACCAATCAACCCAATTTTATCATTGGGATTGATCATAAAAGATATATTATTGAGCATAATCCGATCTCCGAATTGTAAGTTGATATCGCGGAGATAATACATGTCTTTAGCTTAGTTTAGGTTAGTATAGGTTATTGCTTAGTATAGGTTATTGCTTAGTATAGGTTATTGCTTAGTATAAGTTATTGCTTAGTATAAGTTATTGCTTAGTATAGGTTATTGCTTAGTTTAGATTATTGCTATCTGGAATTTGGCCTATGATCGAATAGTTTTTCCCTTTATTCTCTAAAGCCTTAGTCCATAAAATTTCTTCTTTGGATTTAAATACATAATTTGGATGACCAAAATCTATCACCCAAGAGCCTGTTTTCAACTCTTGTATAAGCTGTCCCGGCTCCCAGCCCGAATATCCAATATAAAATCGAATGTTCTCAGGTTTGATCAATTCATTTTCAATTAAAAATTTGAGCTTATCGAAATCTCCACCCCAAAATATACCCTTAATAATCTCTCTGCTCTCATCTAAAATCTCTCCTACATTATGGATATAATGGATCGTATCAGTAGCCACAGGCCCTCCGTAATATACCTTCGCATCAAATTCAGGAAAATCATTGATCAATTCATTGACCGACATTTTAAGGGTTTTATTGAGAATAAAACCGATACTGCCATCATCAGGATGATGGTCCGTAAGTAGCACCACTGATCTCTTGAAGTGGAGGTCTAACATAAATGGTTCTGCAATCAATATGCTTCCTATGGCCAGTCGGGACATTTTTTAAATAATTTCAGTCAAAATACTTCGATCGAATTTACGGATAAACCCCGTAAGTACCTTAGCTCCTACTTCAATATGTGTGCCTATTTTACGCTCTTTGAACACTTCCATAATCTGCATCCATCTCACAGGTGAAATTAACTGTTTATTTAACAATTCTTTGATGATTATTGGATCTGTATTGACCGACGCATCTACATTTTGCACAATCGGGATGATAGGGGTCTTAAATTCTATATGATCTATAGCTTTCGAGAGTCTTTCGGCTGCTGGGGCCATTAATGGCGAGTGAAAAGCACCGCCAACTTCTAACTTGATAGCCATCCTAGCGCCAGCTGATTTCGCAGCTTCTACAGCCAGATCTATCCCTTCAATTGTGCCTGAAATCACCAACTGTCCTGGGCAATTATAATTGGCTGCGACAACAATTTCATTGATACCTTTGCAGAGTTTTTCTACCTTATCATTTTCTAAGGCAATGACGGCGGCCATCGTTCCCGGATTGGACTCACAAGCTTCTTGCATCGCCTCTGCCCTCTCTTTCACCAAAAATAGGCCATCCTCATAGCTGATAGCTTGACAAGCGACTAAAGCTGAAATTTCTCCTAAAGAATGTCCGGCCACTAGATAATCAACAGAAAAATCAGATAAGTCAATGTTAGCAGCAAAAAACTTAGAAAGTGAGTAGATATATACAGATGGCTGGGTAATATTAGTTTGTTTCAAATCCTCTTTACTTCCCTCAAACATGGCTTTTTTTATATCAATGCCCAATATGTCATTCGCTTTATCAAAATATCGGCGAATAGAAGGATTTTCTTGGTATAATTCTTTACCCATACCTTCAAATTGGGCTCCCTGTCCTGGAAATACGACTGCATTCATAAGGTAAGATTTAGCTCAGGACAAAATTAAGACAACCTTCTGATTATCGTAAATTACTAGATATAAGATTTAAAAATTCTGCTCTTGTTTCTGCTTGTTCGAAAGTACCTACAAATGCAGACGAAGTTGTTGTAGAATTTTGTTTTTGGACGCCCCTCATCATCATACACATATGTGCTGCCTCAATGACCACAGCAACTCCCATAGGATTTAAGGCATCATTGACACAATGTAAAATTTCTTGAGTCAATCGCTCTTGAACCTGTAGCCTTCTAGCAAATACATCTACAATTCGAGGAATCTTACTTAATCCAACAATTTTACCTTGGGGTATGTATGCTACATGAGCTTTACCAAAAAATGGTAACATGTGGTGCTCGCACATAGAATAAACTTCAATATTTTTGACCAATACCATTTCATTGTAATCCTCTACAAAAATGGCAGACCTCATGATTTCTACTGGATCTTGGTTATACCCTTGGGTCAAAAACTGCATTGCTTTAGCAGCCCTTTCAGGGGTCTTTACAAGTCCTTCTCGTTTAGGGTCTTCCCCTATTTGAGAAAGAATTGTATGATAGCTAGATTTTATCTTTTTCGTAGTTTTAGTACTATATTCTTCCTTAATCTTATAATTCATCTTTAAAAAAATATTATTTACACCGTATAAATGGAAAATTAGCAATAAAGTTTATTAAATCTTATTTTATTATAGTTCTCTTTGGCTACAGTATCTCCTCAAGAGTAAGTTTTGTAAATATTTTGTAGCTTTTAGTCTATAATTAATGATTAATTCACATTTAGTATAGAAATTACTCATATTATGGTGATTGCAGGAAATCAAATTGGGAATAATCGGCTAAAGCAAATTTTTATTGAAAGCAAAAGCTTACACGTTTTCTTTTGGTTTTTATTAGCATTGTTTTTAGTTATTATTGATAGAAGTGAGTGTAATTTTATCACAAAGATTGGTAAAACATGTATCTCGATATTGTTCTATATGATTATAACTTACATCAATTGGTTTGTATTGATTCCTGTAATTCTCAAAAGAAAAAAGTGGTTAGCTTATATTTTCAGTTTATTGATCTTGGCATGTATCCTTACACCTCCAAAATCTCTCTCTTTTTACTTGCTTTTTGAAAATTATCCTAACATTCAACAATACTTTTTGGGGAATCAAAATCTATTATTATTTGAGTCAATTTTCGTATCGGCCGTCTCTTCCGCAGTAATCATTACACAAGAATGGATTTTTCAACGGAAGGATATGGAGCGTCAACAATTGCAATCTGAGCTGAACTTTCTAAAATCACAGATTAATCCACATTTCTTTTTCAATACATTGAATAACCTATATGCATTGACACTAAAAAAATCGAATAACGCTCCTGAAATGGTATTGCGTCTTTCTGAAATGATGCGTTATATGCTATATGAATGTAATGAGCCCAAAGTCCCTTTAGAAAAGGAAATCAACTATCTGAAGAATTATATTGAATTAGAAAAACTAAGACAATCTGAGAATTTTGAAATCAAAATGAACATACAAGGAAATCCAAATGGCCATAAAATTGCCCCTCTCCTATTTATTCCATTTGTAGAAAATAGTTTTAAGCATGGAATGAGTAACCAGATCCATGAGGGATATGTAAATATTGATTTGAATATTGAAAATAAAAATCTCCAGTTACATATAGAAAACAGTCTAGCTAAACTACCAACGAAAATATCAAATAAAAAATCGGGAGGCATCGGACTGATAAATATTAAAAGAAGATTAGAGTTAATCTATCCAAAAAAACATGTGCTGAATACCAAAAAATCAGATTCAAAATTTACTGTTGATCTTAATCTAAGCCTAAACCAATACTCTTAACTAAAAAAATCTATTATGATAAAAACTGTTATTGTTGACGATGAACCACTCGCGCTAGAAATCCTACAAACTTACATTGGTCAATTGGATGATGTAGATTTAGTCGCTTCTTGTCAGAATGCAATCGAAGCAAATAAAGTGCTGCAAACACAGGAAGTTGATCTTATTATCTTGGATATTCAAATGCCTCAAATCACAGGAATAGAATTTATAAAGTCCTTGAGTAATCCTCCATTGGTAATTTTCTCAACAGCCTATCCAGAATTTGCGGTAGAAGGATTTGAATTGGAGGCCATTGATTACTTAGTGAAACCAATTTCATTAGATCGTTTTCTGAAAGCAATCAATAGAGCCAATGAAATGCTTCAGGTCAAAAAAGAAGGTGGAAAAGAAGAGGAAAATTTCTTCTTTGTCAAAGCAGATAAGAAATTAATGAAAGTTGCTCATGATGAAATTCTCTACATCGAAGGACTGAAGGA